>Ga0116114_1000017_pt1 | contig 122235 bp, 111 predicted proteins | sample June2015DPH_10_5_FD_89823 | JGI IMG/M metagenome (GOLD analysis project Ga0116114, IMG submission 89823) | Peatland microbial communities from SPRUCE experiment site at the Marcell Experimental Forest, Minnesota, USA - June2015DPH_10_40 | ecosystem: Environmental > Terrestrial > Soil >... | reverse complement strand
GTAGAAGGCCTGCTGGAGGCGGTCGGTGCTGGCCAGATTCATGTCGTGGCCGTTATTGCCCAGGACCTCGGTGTAAGTGGACTGTTCCACGCCCAGGGCCGATCCGCCGCCGTTGTTGCCGCTGGCCTGAGGATTCGAGACGTCGTTGCCGATGATACGCCAGTTGGTGCTCGGCCCGGCAGTTTGAATGGGCTGGATGCCTCGCAGGGTTAGCCCCGCTATGACCCAGTTGCCTCCGCAGGCGCCGCCTCCGGCGGAGGAGTCCGTGGCGCGGATGCCGTAGGACGGCGACGTTCCCGAGGTGCCGATGGTCACCGTGGCACCAGGATACGCGATCAGAGCCGTCGGGGCGGCCGACGTGCCCTGACACCAGGCGGTGCGCAGAGTGATGGCCGCGCCCCAACCCTGTCCATCGTCGGTGGTTTGGGAGACGCCATTCATGGCGTAGACGATGGAACCGGCGCTGGCGCCGGCAGTCTGCACGGCGTTCACGAGAGTTTGCCAGGGCGCGGTGTAAGAGCCCGGGTTCGCATCGCTGCCGTTTGTCGCTACGAAATAGATGTTGCCCGAGGAGACGGTGAACGGCCGGCCATTGGAAGTGCCGTTCGAGTTAGAAACGACTATGTTGCCGGTTTGAGCCCGGGGACCAAGCTGCACGGTCAGCTTCTGGTACCACAGGTAAGGGGCCGGCGCCACCGTGACGATGGCCTGCCCTCCGCCGACGGTGACGGTAGGGTTGGAGCCGAAGTAATTCCCGTAAAGGGTGACGAAAGCGCCGTTGTTGCCCTGGCCGCCTGTGTTGGGCCCGCTCACTAGGTCGGAGAAGAACAAGCGCGGCGCCGGAGTCTGGGACCGCGCAATCCCCGGCAAGACGGCGAACAGCGCCAAGGCCACGGGCAAGGCACGCCCGCGAAGGTGGAAAGGTGAAAGCATGGATACTCCTATGAGGCGAGAGGAGCGGGCGGGCGCCGCTCGAGGCCAGCGCGCTCTCGATGCGGGCGTCCAACGAATCGGCCTCGTAGCAGAGGCGATGCAGGCCGCCACCGCGCTTGAGAAGCCCGGCGACACGCGAGTGCGGAGGCGCCGGTTCCCCCTTCTATCAGATCACCGATTACTCGTTGACGTGGCTCGGACCGGGCGCCGCGACGACCGGCGCCGGGCTTCCGCTCCCGCTCTCATAAGCGCCAATGTCGCAGGCTGCGCCTTGAGGACGCTGCTTGCCGTCGAGGTCGATGGCCAGGGCCGGGATCGTGACGCCGGCGCCGATAGCCGGGCTCCCCGCCTGCAGGTGCGCGTCTCCCTGCGCCGGGTTCGCCAGTTTCGGGTCGGCGTTGATCGAGCCGGTGACCAGGTTCGTGAACGTGGCCGCGCCGGCTCCGTAAAGCAGGTTGTTCGAGCCAGTGAAGTTCGGGCACGCCGAGACGTTGTCGGTGCTGGAACAACCGGAATTTGTGGTGCCGCTGGTTACGTCAAAGTAGCGGCCGCCCGAGCTCAGGATGATATTGTTCCGCAGCCGGTCGATCAGCGCCTGGCCCTGGTGAACCTCGAAGCTCGCCCCAAAGCCGGGGCCCGCCTTGTAGGCGAACACGGTGTTGTTGTAGAAATCAACGTAGCCCGAGCCCACCCCCTGCGAGCCGTCGTAATCGGAGCTATCGGCGCGATAGATGGCCCCGTCGGACTGACCGTCCTGCCCCACGTTGTACACCACGTTGTTGTAGACCGTGACCGGCCCTTTGGAGGGATCCACGGTATCCACCAGGATGCCTTCTTCGGCGATGTCGTGCACCACGTTGTCATGGATCGAAAGGTCGTACATCGCATAGCCGTTGCCGCGCGAGAGCGGCGAAGAATGAATCTGGATGCCGGCTCGCCCCTTGGCGTTGGCCACCAGATTCCAGGCCAGCTCGAGGTGGTTACTGTCGGTGCCGGGATAGAAAGCCTGCTGCATGCGGTCGGTGCTGGCCAGGTTCATATCGTGGCCGTTGTTGCCCAGGATCCTGGTGTAAGTGGACTGCATCACGCCCAAGGCCGATCCGCCGCCGTTGCCGCCGCCTGCCAGGGGATTCGAGACGTCGTTGCCGATGATGCGCCAGTTGGTGCTCGGCCCCGCGGTCTGGATGGGCTGCAATCCTCGGAATGTCAGCCCGGCCAGAACCCAGTTGCCGCCGCACGCGCCTCCCGAGGAATCCGTGCCCCGTAATCCGTATCCAGGAGACGAGCCGGCCGGGTTGCCGATGGTCACAGTGGCCCCGGGATAGGCGATCAGAGCTTTCGGGTTGCTTGCCGTCCCCTGACACCAGCCCGAGCGTAACAGGATAGCCGCGCCCCAGCCCTGGCCGTCGTCCGTGGTTTGCGAGACGCCATCCATGGCGTAAATGATGGCGCCCGCACCGGTCGTCTGCACGGCGTGGGGGAGCGTCTTCCAGGGCGATTTGTAAGAGCCCGATTTAGAATCGCTGCCATTCGGAGCCACGAAATAGATTTTGCCCGTGCGGACGGTGAACGGCAGGCCGTTGGAAGCGCCGTTCGAGTTAGAAACGACGATGTTGCCGGTCTGAGCGTTTGGACCAAGCTGTATTGTCACCTTCTGGTACCACAAGTGAGGAGACGGCGCCAGTGTGAGGATGGCCGGTCCTCCGCCGACGGTGACGGTGGGATTGGAGCCGAAGTAATTGCCGTAGAGCGTGACGAAAGCGCCGTTGTTGTCCTGGCCGCCCGTATTGGGCCCGCTCACCAAGTCGGAGAAGAACAAGCGCGGCGCAGGAGGCTGGGACCGGGCAAGCCCCGCCCCAACTGAGAACAGCGCCAAGGTCAGCGGGAAGGTGCGCGTGCGGAGGCCGGAGAGCATGGATACTCGTGGGACGCCGGTCCCTTACGGTCACTGCGAGGCGAGAGGAGCGGGGGGGCGCCGCTCGAGGTATTCGACGAACAGCCGATCCGGCGTGCACACCCAGGCGATTCTGCGTCCGGCGAAGGCCACGGCCTCCGCTGGAGGAAGCAGCAGGGCGGCGCCGGAGGCCAGCGCGCTCTCGATGCGGGCGTCCAGCGAATCCACCTCGTAGCAGAGGTGATGCAGGCCGCCGCCGCGCTTGAGAAAACCGGCGACGCGCGATTGCGGAGACGCCGGTTCCACTAACTCGATCATCGGGGCTTCGGGCGTGCAATGTTCCAGGAACGTAACCCGGACCGTCTGGATTGGATCGTGAAACACCTGCCCGTCCCAGCGCAGTCCCATGCCGGCGATGAAGCGGTCCACCGCGTCGCCGATCGAGGGGACCACGAAGCCCATGTGATGCAGCCTGTCCACTATTTCCTCCCCGCTTGTGCCACCACCGCCGGATTCGCCGCGTCCAGCGCCGCGACGGTCCTGCTCAACTCGCACATGACCGACGCCGCGCCGGACTTACTCAGGTGGACCGCGTCCTCGAAGTTCCGTAAATCGCTTCGCAGGTCCGCATGCGACGGATCGTTGAAATCCACAACCGCATCGCCCGGACGCAACAACGAGCTTACTGTGGCGCGATAACGCGCAAATTCGGCCGAGCGGATCGCGAAGACGGGCGCCGGCACGGGCGGATAGAAGACCAACATTCGCTGGCTGCGGCGCCTGGCCTTGGACAGGATGCCGTCCAACCCGGCCAGCGCGACGGGGTCGATGGAGTAGTTTCCGACCGACGCTTGCCCGCGTTGGATTTCACCGACCGCCTTATCGATGTTCTTCCTCACCGTGGCAACATCGAGGTCCGCCCCCGCGCGCAGAGTGCCGAACTCGTCGTACTCGCCGCGCACAATCCCGCGGCGAGCCGCCATCCCGGAAAGATAGGCGGTGATCAATTGGGGCGAGCCCAGCGCGCCCCAGTATTGCCGGGGCGTCATCAGGTCGGTCTTCCTGTCGTGGTCGAGGGTCAGATAGCGGTGGATGCAGACGACGGTGAGCTTAAGCGTGCTCTTGCCGTAAACGTTCTCCGCGATGGGCCGAAGGTCCTCGACGTTTCCGCCATTGATCGAAGCGTTGTATAGCCGGTAGCCGTGGAACTGCTTCGGGTCCAGGTTATCCGACACGGATGAGCCCAGCAGGATGCCGTCGAAGTTCTCCGGAATGTACCGCATCGAATACAGATACTTGGCGATTCGCTCCTCGCCGTAGACGGGGAGAGGGCGCGCGCGGGACGACCGGAACAAACCGTACGGGTCCGCGTACATATTCAACGGAATCAGGACGGCGCAAACCGCGGCGAAACCGCCTGCGAAGACTGCCAGGAATCGCTTAGAAGTCACGGTATACGAAGCTCCTCGATACGACGCCGTTAGCATAGATGCAGGCAACGACGGCGAGCGCGACCGCGGTCGCCGCGGTGGCCCATGAAGGCTGGAAGGCGCGCTGCAACTCCAGCGAGCTCTTTCCGCGAACCTGGGTCGCCAGGCCGAAAAGCATCCAGCCGATGCCCAGAAGCTGATCCACGCGCCCAATGCCGCTCCACGGTTCATAGTTGAACAGCCCGCCCCGCAGGCTGAACATCGACGCCACGACCTGCGCGGCCTGGGTGAGGCCGGAGGCCCTGAAAAAGACCAGCGCGACAACGACGAAGGTGAAAGTGAGCAGCCACGCCAGCGGCGCCGGCATCGGCCATTTCATCTTCTTCCACAACTGGTTCGTCGCCAGCGCCACGCCATGCAGCGCGCCGAAAACGACGAACGTCCAGTTGGCCCCGTGCCAGAAACCGATAATCACCATCACCACGAAAGTCGCCAGCATGGCCTTGGCGATCGTCACCCGGGCCATCGAGCGGATGATGGGCGTGTACATGTAAGTGGTGAAGAAGTTGGTCAGCGTCATGTGCCAGCGCCGCCAGAAATCGCTAATGCTCTGGGCGCGGAAGGGCGCGTTGAAGTTCTGGGGAAGGTTGATGTTGAGCATCAGGGCCGCGCCGATCGCCATGTCGGTGTAGCCGCTGAAATCGAAGTAGAGCTGAAACGTGAAAGCCAGCGCGGCAATCCAGCCGCCCGCCAGGGAAAGCGGATGCCCGTAACTGAACCCCGCATCCGCCCAGCGGAAGAAGCTGTCCGCCAGCACTACTTTCTTGAACAGGCCGATCACGAATACGAACAAGCCCCTGGCGACGTTGTCTGGATCGAGACGCCATCCTTTCGGATCGTTTAGTTGAGGCACCACCTGCTTCCAGCGGACGATCGGCCCCATGGTGACATACGGAAAGAGGCCCGCAAAAACGAAGTAGTCCAGCCAGTTGTGCCCCTCGATCAGCCCTTCGTAGCAGTCCACCAGGAACATGATCTGCTGGATGGTGAAGAAGCTGATGCCCAGCGGGAATGCGATGTGCGGCGCCGCCAGCCTAGTGCCGGCCACCTGATCGAGCGCGACCACGAAGAACCCGACATATTTGAACATGCACAGGAACAACACGTTGGCGGCGATTCCGGAGAACAGAACTGCGCCCCGGTGCAGTTTGAAGGGTCCCTCCGGCTTCAGGAGCCACGTGGCAAGCAGGCAGTTGACCGCCACCGATCCGATCAGGACCGGCAGAGTCTCAATCCGGCCGCCGGAGTAAAACACCAGCGACGCGGCGAGCAGCCACACCTTGGACCAGCGGCGGTCCGAGCCGCGGCCCAACAGAAAGTAACCCGCCACCACCGCCGGCAGGAACAGGAACATGAACGCTAGGGAGTTGAAAGTCATAAGACGCTAAACCGGCTATTGCCGGGCGCGGTCCTGCTTCTTCCCGATCAGGGCGACCATCTCACCGACGTTGTTCAGCTCCTGAATTTCCCCTAGAGCGAACTTAACCTTGAACTCGCGCTCGATGGCGAAAATCAGATTGATGTTCGTGAGCGAGTCCCACCCGGACACGTCGCTCGCCGTTGTCGTGGGCGCGATCGCCAGTGTCGGATCGTCGAACACGTCCTGAAAAATGCCTTGCAGCCTCGGCATCAGCTCTTCCATGTTCACCTCGTCTTACGCATTGGCGGAACTTACCACAGGGCTCGCGGTCCTCCGTATGTGCGCAGCCCTGGGGGACCACGCCGCGGGCACTTCATAGCGCCACAGCGTGCGGCCGTCCGGCCCGTCCGGCAGCCGGCTGAAGCCCAAGGCGCCATAGTGCTCCGCAACCATGCCGTTCTTCTTGGATGGGATGTAGACGCCCAAGATTTCGCGGACGCCCCTCTCCCGGCACTCTTCGACCAGCGCGTCGAACATCGCGTATTCCATCTCCCGCTTCAGCACGCGGCAGCTCATCAGCCAGAGGTCGATCTCGACCGTTTGCCGGCGGACCTTGCCAATCACGACCGATACCAGCCCATTGTCGCCGAACCTGTCGGCGAGCCGCCCGTAGAGCGCGATCGAAGCCGGATCGCTCGCGATAGCCTCCACCTCGGCGGCCGTGTAGCGCCTGGTAGTCAGGTTGAACTGGTTGGTCTTGTTGATCAACTGGGCGATCCGTTCCAGATAGACAGGGACGAAGGGCCCGATTTCCGCCGTCATTTCGAGAGACGCGAGGAAATCGTCGTAACTGGCGAAGGCGGACTCATAGTTACTCCGCTGGGCGTTCCCGCTGTAGTAAGCCGCGCGCTCGAGATCGTCCGCGACAATCTTGACCGGCTCGAAGTACGCCTCGCGCTCGAGCGCCTCCGCGAACAGCGAGACGTCCGAGCCCACATCCGGCACCGCGACTTCGGGCAACTGCGCCGCAACGATGGCGCGCTCGGCGGGGTTGTCGTCCACGAACACCAGGCTGTCGAGCCCGATGTTCAGCTCGGCCGCGATCTCGCGGATGTTGTCGGGCTTCGGATTCCAGCTGGCCTTGAAGGCGCTGAAATCGTCCAGCTTCAGGACGGTGTCGGGGTGAGAGAAGCCCTCCCGGGCATTTTCCAGATCGTTCTTCGAACACACGGCCAGAAGAACGCCGCGCGCCCGCAAGCCCTTCACGTACCGCTGGAAGGCTGCGAATGCCTCGCCCACAGGATGATCCCGCCCCAGGAGCAGGCCCTGAAGACCGTCATCGCCGATGACGCCGCCCCACAGCGTGTTATCCAGATCGAGCACCAGACATTTCCTGCTCTTCCCGTAAACGGCCTGAACGATCGCGGCTACGTTCTGGGCGAGGGATACCGTGGCCACGGGGCTCACGGCCATGTGGTAGTTGTACCAGTAACTGTAGTCGAACCACTGCGCCAGGCCCGCTTGCGCGGAAAGATACAGGATATCGTCGATCAGAAACCGCGAGTGTGTGGCCGCGTGCTTGGCGAACCCGGCGTTCAGCCGCAGCAGGAAGTTGACGCGGCCGTAAGCCCCGGCTGCCTCGAGGTTGCCCAGGGGTCTCAGACGCGGCAGGTCGAAGTTGTTCTGGATGACGAGGGCGCCGAGCCCGTCGTGGATCTTCTTCCAGAAGGCTTCGAAACGGGCCATCTCCGCGCGCGCCAGTTCGTCGACTTCAGCCTCAGGCTGCAGCAGGTCCGGGAACCGCGAAACGTTGTGCCACGTGGTGTGAACAAAGACGATGTCCGGCTTGAAGCTCCACAGCTCCGGGCTCTCGTACATCACCTCTTCGTGCCAGGCGCCATACGCCGATTCGTAGAACGACGGCTGGATGCCGCGCGCCAGAAGAAAGATTTCGAGAATACCTCGGATCTCCTGGGTGGTCGAGCCGCCGAGGATGGCGATCCGGACCGGAAGAAGGTTGGGTCGATTGAGCAGCTCTCTTCTGAGGGCCGTCCGCTTCCGCAGGACCGTCTCCGCCGCTATCGGAAATTGCAGTTCTTGAGGTAGTTGCATGGGAGCCTCACACCGCCGCCGCAATCTGCGGCTCTTCGATCGCTCCGGCCTCGGCTGTGGCGCTCGCCTCATCGGTGGCCGCGGTGTTTTCCAGCGCCAGGGCCCGCGCCACCAGTCCGGCGATCACCCACATGTAGCCGGCCACCTGGAGATAGGTCCAGCGGTCGCCGAAGCAGTTGGCGGCCATAGCGGCCACCACCCATCCGGCCAGGCCCAGCCCCAGCGAGGCGAAAAAGGGATCTTTCGACCGGCGGAACAGCCGGTACCCCGTCCGGAACGTCTTGACGACAAACCACAAGAACAGGAGCAGACCCAGAACGCCGGTCTCCACCAGCACCTTCAGCAAGAGATTGTGCGTGTCCTCGTACTGGCCGACGCGGTGCAGATAGGCGTAGGTGTTGAAGCCGGTGCCGGCAAGCACGTTGGCGTCGATCATCTGCACGGCGTCCTCCCACAGCGTCAGGCGCAACTCGGCCGAATGATCGAGTTCGCCGTCTTGCTGGGTCATCGCCACGCGCTCGGTGACCGCCTGGGGCACGATGAAGGTCCAAATCAGTAGAAACACCGTCATCAGGACCAGCAGCTTGCGCTGCTTCACGACGCCCAGGAAGAGGCAGCCCGCAAACAGGGCTGCGTACCCGCCGCGAGACAGGCTGTACATGAGGCACACCACGGAGAAGGCGGACAATGCGTAATATCCCAGCCGCAGCAGGTGCCTGCGCTCGAAGGCCGCCAGCGCCAGCAGGAACGTGGCGAACTGGGCTTCGAAAGCCGCCAGGCCGTTGGTTCCCGCGTAGCCCATGTTGCCGCCCACGTCGCGCAGGTCGTTCGAGAACTTCGAGAAGTCCCGGCCCGAAACTTCGTTCGAGAAGTTGCGGTCCAGCATCAGGGCCGAGAGACACATCACCAGGACCAGGGCCATCATCTGACGTCTGGTCGGTTGCACGGCGGGCACCAGCAGGAGCAGGGCCGGCATGATCATGTACTCCTGCCAGTATCCGAAGCGCGGATCCCCGAAGAACGGAAACCCGGTTCCCAGGTAGACCGCGCCCAGGCACAAGGATGCGTAGGTGAAAACCCCATAGATCACCAGAAGCCGGGTCCAGGGAGTCTTCGGCAGCAGCGGCTGGCCGCGGCGCAGAACGCCCAAGGCCACGCATAGCACCACGATCCCGATGACGCTGCCCCCCAGGGGGAGATCGTTCATGCGGTACCGGATGGTTTGGAGCGGCAGCAGAGGCAGCAGGTAGAAGAGTCCGACGATCGGCCGCCAGAAGAGGCTCGCCAGCACGGCCGCCACGCCCGCCGCGTACAGCACGTAGCCTAGGTATGCATCAAGACCAAAGTGCATTCCTGTTCCTCAGTTCCCCTGCCGGCGCCAGACGACGATGTCGCCGCCGCCCTTCCTCGACTGGAAGCGGGCTACCTCGCGGTAGTAAGTGGCGATGGTGTCAACCGTGTTCGCCGCCAGCGGGCCGAGGTCCAGCACCAGATAGTCGGGAGTCCCCGCCAGCCGCGGAGAACTGGGCTGGGTTGACGACTCCGCCGCGGTCGCCTCGATCTTGTATCCGGGCAAATATGCAGCGAAGGTCTGCGGGTTGCGGTTCACCAGCACGGTGGTCCCGCCCGGAACCAGCGAGGGCAGGTTCTTGACCGCCAGTTCCAGAGCGTCGGCGGGCGAGGCATGCACCGGCCCGCCGCGGAACTCCTCAACCGCGCAGAGCCCGATCAGCAGACATCCCGCCAGGGCCGCGGCCGTCCGGGCGCGCGGCGCGAACGATGCGGACCCGTAGTGGACCGCGATCCCCGCCGCGAGCAGCAGGAAGACTATCACCTCCGCGGCGTAGGTGCTGTTCATGAAGCCGTTGCCCGCATTCAGGACGAACGCCGCCGCCGCATAGAGACCGAAAACGGACACGCTTCCCGGCGCCCGCCGGCGCGCCACCAGCACGGCGGACAGGATCAAGCCCGCGACCGACAGCGCTACCAGGGGGGCGCTGGAGTCGAAAAGCCGCTGGTACATGCCGGCCCAGGTGAGCGGCAGGAACATTTCACCGCGCTTGAACAGCGCCTGAGCGACAAACGTCGCGTAGGAAACCAGGTAGCCGCCTCTCAGGATTCCGCCCGGCCACGCGACGAACAGGATCGCCAGGAACACGCCGCCCGCGGCCACGGCGTCCCGCCACCAGCGCCGCGGCTGGAGCGCCAGGCGCAGCCACTCCGGGTGCGCGAGGAAGGTCGCGGGCACAGCAGCCAGGACCAGTGCAGGCGCGAGTTCCATCGAGGCGAACGCGACGGCGAGCGCCGTGATCGAGACGAGCAGCAGCTTTCTGCCCCCGGTCTCGAGCCAGGCCGCATACCGCTCCAGGAATACGAAGGCGGCCAGGATGTACCAGGGATGGGGCGACAGAGCGGCCGTCGTGGCGGCGAAGCGGCCGTTCACCGAGATCGCCAGGGCGGTAACGGCGGAGAGGAGAATCCCCGCCCCCAGACGCCGCATCAGGAGGACCACCAGCCCGCACAGGGCAACGCCCGCAAACACCGGCAACATGCGATGAATCCGGTCCGAGGCGCCGTAGCTCGCCGCGATCGCGCTGGCATAGAACCCCAGCGGCACGTGAAAGTGACGCAGCGCGGTCGCATCCGACCGGCGGCTGAGGTATTCCCACGGATGCCCGCCCGTCAGCGCGCGGTCCCGCATCAGCGACACGAAGCGCGGAAAGCTTGCGCTGTCCGTGTCCAGGTAGGTTCCGAGTGCGCCTCCGCGAACGGCACGGAGGTAATCGGCCGAATCGCTGCGCTGCAACTCGCCGGTGCACAGCGGCGCCCGGACCACGGCGCTGGCCAGCATGATTCCGGCCGCGGTCAGGAGCGTCTGAAGTCTGGCCGTGGTCAAGTGTTCTCCTTGGCCTGCGCGCGGGCTGAAGCGATCCTCCGCTTGGCCTTCCGCAGCGCCGCCGCCGCGCCGTAAGCGATGCGGGCCGCCAGGCTCGCCGGCCTCCGGTCGAACAACCTCACCGTGACCGTCCAGCGCGACTGCTCGGCCCACTGGGTCTTGTACTGCTCATCCCCGCGCAGAAAATCGAACTCGGCATGTCCGGCGCGGATGGCTTCCTGAATCGAGCCGCCAACTATGAGTTGCCCGACCCCCAGGCTGAGCCATGCCGGGTGCATGCCGCATTGGTAGAACTGGAACGTGTTGCCTATGGAGAAGCCGTAGAGCGCGGCCACGGTCTGGCCGCTGGCCCGCAACAGGAAAAGCCGGGCCCAGCCGCGAGCCGCCACTTCCCCCAGCACCTCCACGTGGAACGCGGGCACTCCGGGCTTGGTGAAAGCGCTCTCCCGTTCCTGGTGCTCGAACCGCATACGGTGCAGGCGGAGAAGCTCCGGGAAGTGCCGTTCCAAACTTGCGATGTCCGACAGCGTTACGACCTCCGCCGGGCCCTTGCGCTCGAGGACACGCCACCGCCGCCGGTAATTAGACCGCAAGTTGATGCCGATTCCCGCCAGATACGCGTCAAACGAAGCCGGAAGCGGGATGAAGTGGCAGACCGACGCGGGCGCCTTCCGTGCGCTCATGCCGATTGCCTCCAGGCGGGCGCACAGGCTGGCCAGCAGGGGTCCATCCTCGGCGTCGCTCAGCTCGATGTAATCCCACTCCCGGCGATGGGTCCACACAGCCGAGGCAATGGTGTCCACCGCGGCTTGTTCCCATCCGGGCCGGGCCAGAATGCCCAGGTAATCCGATCCGACGTGGGCGTCGGCCAGGAACGAAAGGCGGCGCGCGCCGAGCGCAGCCGGGAAGTTACGCTCAATCGAGAAGGGCGCCAGGCCAACCAACCGTCCCTGAGAATCGCGAACCGCAACCATCGCCAGTTCGCGGCTCTTGCCCCAGTGCTTCCACCACGTGAACATCCACTCGAAGCTGAGGAAGACGCACTGGGGCGCCGTGGCCTCGAACAACTCCGTCCACTCGCTGCGGAGGCTCTTGAAGTCCCCGGTCGTTGCGATCCAGGTTGCCTGGGCCGGACCCGAAACGTCTCTGACTTCGGGCGCCGGGCTTGTCTGTGGTGAGGTCATACCGCTCCTACAACGCTCCCCAACGGAGAGCGTCGAACATCCGCTGAAATCTTCCCCGATCGGGGACGCGCAACAGCACATCGATCAGCGAGTCCGACACGGCCGCGCGCTCGGGAGCGCCGCCCTCGCCGCCGCACAACTCCCGCGCCGCTTCGAGCAGTCCTACTTGCAGGCTGCCCCTGGTCCGGCGGCACTTACCGCGGCGAATCAGCTCCCGGACACCGGCGGAGGCGTTGGCGGGCGCGTAGGCGAAATCCGCGGCCGCCAGCATATCCAGGTCGCGCTCCGAATCGCCCATCGCGACGACCCGCTCGCCGGAGCAGCCCAGCCAAGCCCGCACTTCGCCCAGAGCGGTTCCCTTTCCCCTACCCTTTTGGATGATGTAGGTGTCCACCGCGCTCTGAGAAAATGCCAGGTTGTCGCAGGCGTTAAGTTCTAGTACCCGGCGGACCTCCTCGGTCCCGAGCGGCCGCGTCCCACCGCCTCCATACCGATAAGCGCACACCGATGCCACGTTCCCCGGGTTGACAAACGCTCCCGGCAGTCGCTGGATCGCCTCGCTGGCGCGGCGGAGCTGCTCGGCCGCCGCCGGGTCGACCAGCGGAATCGACCGCTGCTCGATGGCGTCCCAGAACACGCTTCCGAGCTCCGCGACTCCCCCCGGCAGCCCGTAAGCGGCGCAGTACTCGCGGACATGGGCCAGGTTCCGCGCGGTGTTGGGAACCACCGAGAACCCGGCGGCGCGCAGCAGCCGCAGCGCCCGCAAGCCCGAGCCGGTGGTGTGCGGAAACCCGAAAAAGCTCCAGTCGAGGACGCCGTCCAGGTCCACGAAGAACAGCCGGCGCGTCCATCGGGCGGGCTCAGCGCCCAACTCGCGTCCGCAGTGGCGGGCCAGGTGGAACGTGGCGAAATCTTGGGCCGCGTTGTAACGCCGGTTGCAGTCCTGCCGCTGTTCCCCACCCGGCATGCGGTCGATCCAATATGCCGCGGCGCGCTGGGCCACCAGCGCATACAGGATCTTGTGCAGCAGCAAGCGGTCCGCCACCCCGGAGTCGCCGCTTTTCCCGGAGTAGGATTCGAGCAGCCGCCGCTCGGCTTCCTCCGAAAGCTCGAACTCGAAGATCGCCGCGGCGAGATCCCAGGCGGAATCGACGATGTCCCTTTCGCCGCCGCCGAAGTTGTGCTGCTCGAAGTCGGTCTTGTACAGCGCGCCACCGGCACGGATCCAGTCCGCGGGCTTCATGCTGCCGTCCACCAGCGCCGGCCGCGGGCTTGCGTTTTGCCGCAACCGCTTTCGAATGGCGGGGGCCTTCAGGCGGCCGGAGTAACGGCCGTGGACGCCGCGAAGGGCGGCGGCCAGATCGTCCCAGCCGCACCAGCGATAGGCGGGCGAATCGAAGTACGGATCGCCCTTCAGGGGCAGCGCCCGCACGCGCTCGGCCACATACGCCCCAAGCGCCTCGGCCACGCCCAACTGCTCCTCTTCCCGCGCGGCGACCGGTGTGCCTTCCACCCACTCGCTCACCAGCATCCCGTCGCGCAACGCCAGCGGCCGGGGAACGAAGTCGCCCAGACGCAGGCCGGCAATCCAGGCGTGGTAGCCGAGCCAGCCCCATCCCGCGCTCTTCGACACCACTCTTTGGACGCCCTTCCCGTCCCCCAGGCGCATGTCGAAGACGCGCTTGAGCCGGACCTGAAAACCGTCGCCGAAATGCGCCTCGAGCGCCGCATTGAGCGCCGCAGTCTCCTCGGTCGGATGGATCTCGGCGTCCGGACCGAAGCGCTCCTTCATCACCGATTCCGCCCAGTCCGATGCGAGCAGCCGCGCTTTGTGGCGCTCTTCCACCGGCAGCACAGCGAAGCGCACTCCGCGCGCGATCTCGTCCGCGAGCTTCCAATCCGGCCGGGCCGGATGGGCCGGGATCGCGACCATGATGTCGCGCGACTGGGCCCCGAGTTCGCGCAACGTGCCGATCAGAAGCCGCAGTGTGCGGCCCGTGTTCTGGTGATCGTCGATGATCAGCAGCGCGGCGCCGGCGGCGATCGCGGCGGCAATCGCCCTCCGTTCCGTGGCCGAAAGGCCCGCTCGCGGGCGCACCGTGATCCAGCGCACGCCGGTGTGGCCCGCCGATCGCAGGAAAGCAGCCGCCAGGGGCGCGAAGTAACCTCCCGCCGTGCGCGGCCCCACAATCATCACCGGGCGGTCCTTCTCTCCAAGCGAGGCGCGCGCCTTCTCCGCCATCGCGCAAACGTCCTGGTGCGCCAGATCCTGGCAGCGGAATCCTTCGGGAATCCGCATGCGCCGGGCGAGCGCCGCATCGGGGAACGCCGCCGCGGCCAACCCGCGCCGCGCCAGTTCGACGAAGCGCCCTTCGTCACCGCCCAGCAGCAGGTCGCAGGCGGCGTCCACGCATTCGCTCCAATCGCGCCGCCAAGCGGCCGCGCGCCTGTCCCGGAAGCCTGACCGCAGCCGCTGCGGGAGGTTCAGAGCGGTCTGGGCGGCCCGGACCCCCCGCCGCAAGCCGGGAAACCGTGCCGCCAGCCTTCCCAGGTTCCAGGGCCGGCTGGCGAGGTAGTCGTCCAGCGTGCAGGCGATGGCGCACGCAAACAGATAGAGGTTGATCCGGCACTCGTCGCGCTCCCATTCCTGCTGGCGCGTTTCAACCCGCTGCAGCTCTTCGCCCATACGGAGCAGCAGATCCCGCAGGCTAGGCACCGGATCGAGGCACCAGGCGTATGCGGAATAGAACTCCTCGCCGGGTGCCGCTTTTGCCAGGGCTTGTGAGGTTCCGGAAGACATGACTATTTCGCCGCCGACCATGCGTCGCGCAGCATCCACCACAGGATGCGCGGATTGCGCCCGGCCTGACGAACCCCGTACGGCAGCCAGGCGTGGCCATAAGGAAGATAGAAGCGGACCGGCGCCCCCAGCTTGCGTCCCGCCGCCAGCGCGGCGCGGGACGGCAGACCGTACAGCAGCTCGAGTTCACAGGGGGTGTCGGCCGCCTGGAGCTTGCTTATAGCCTCGGACGCCAGCACCGGGTCGTGCGTGGCCACGGCCACCTTGCGCGCGCGGCCCGCCAGCGCCTCGACCACTTCGAGGTACCCGAGCCGCGGATCGGCGCCCTGCGCGTCCCCATCCGCCCACTGGCCTTTCACGACGCGCACATTCAGCCCCAGCCGGGCGGCCCGTTCCGCGTCCGCCACGCTGCGGCGCCAGCGTCCGGGAAGCGTGCAGCCCAAATTCGTCCCAAGCCGGCGGACATCTTCCATCAAATCGAACGTTCGATCCGCCGCCTCCGGCCCGAGAGAGTCGAAGTGCAACCCCACGCCGAGGCTATGCGCCTCATGCGCGATCCCGGCGACGAGCCCGGCATCAAACGCCAGGGATGGAGCCTTGATGGATACGTACGAATCCAGGTGCGCGCGCGCGATCGCCCGCAGCGTGTCCGAATACCTCTGGGCCACTTGGTGCGGCGCGTCCTCCGGTCCATCCCAAAAGCAGATGGTGCTGGCCGCGCCGGCCGACGCCAGGGAGCGGGCTTTGGCCAAGGCGTCCGCCAGTTCCGGCCCCACCACGTAGGCGCGCGCCGCCGCCCGCAGCAGCGGCATCACGGGCGAGACGGCGAATCGGCGAAGGGTGGCGATCATCGGACTTTGCCCGCCAGCATCCGCCACCCGTCGCCCGCCAGCGCCGCCAATCCGCGCGGGCGGAACGGATAGACGCGGATCGAGCAACAGGGGCGCTCCTGCCGGGTCCACACTTCCGTCCATGGTTCGACCTCCCCGTTGAATTCGTACGAGCGCAGTGCGCGCCGGGCCGCGTACCGGATGCTCTCCACCGTGAGCAGCATTCCGGGGGAGCAGCGCGAGAACTCCTCGTCGTAGCCCGCCCGAAGCAGCGAGAACTGCGCGCCGCTGTCCACGGCGATCTGGGCCGCAGCGGCCAGCCCGCCGATGCGCAGGAAACACATCCGCAGGATGCCCTGTTCCGCAGCCGCCTGCGCGTACCGCAGGAAGAACGGGCCGCGCACGGGGTCCGCCGTGAGCGCGCTGCCCTTGGCGCCCTTCCAGCCCGCCGCCTCCACCCGGAAGGCCTCCTCGACCAGCGAGGGGACGCGCGCCGGGTCCGGAGTCAGGATCTCGATCTCCACGCGGCCGATCTTTTCCGCGGTGCGGCGGGCCCGGCGAAGATCCGAACGCCGGCCCGGGTTCAGATGTGTTTCGGGCTCGGCCCAGGAGGGGTCGAGCGGAATATACGGGGCGCCCCGCGCCGCGCGCTTCAGGACCGCGCCCCGGCCGCGATAGGCCGACTGAATGGCTTCGACCGCGGGCGAATCCGCGGGGAAGCGTTGCAGGAACAGCGGCCGCCCGGTTCCGGCCACCGCCCGCACCAGGGCGCCCAGGGCAGCCTCGTCGCCGTAAAGGAAATCGAGGATCTCGTACATCTCCGCGGCCAGCAGCGTCAGCCAACCCGCGCCGCCTTGATTCACGACCAGCGGCGCGATCGCCGGCGATTCCGAGCCGGGGGCGACCAGCACGCTCAGTTGCCGCCCTTCTTCGAGACCCGCCGCCCACGCCCGCCGGTACGCGAAGCTCGCCACCGGATTGCCGGCCAGCCGCGCCCACAGAGGTTCGATCCGGTCCAGTTCCGTCAGCGTCCGGACGGTACGCACTTTCGCCCCCGCGCGCAGGCTGAGTTCGGCGTTCGTGGCGCCCCCGCCCAGGATGGGTGTGGTTCCCGTCATCCTTTCACCAACGCCTGGCGCTGGGCCCCTGGGGCCGTGCGCGGCTTGCGCGCCTCGATCAGGCGGTCGTACATCTTCGCCATATCAGCCACCATTCGCTGGGCCGAAAAGCGCTCCTCAACCACGCGGCGCGCCGTCTCGCCCATCTCCCGCGCCCGCTCGGGATCGTCCAGCAGCTTCAGGATCCGGTCGGCGACCGCAGCGTCGTCCTCGTTCTCAACCAGGAACCCGCTTCGGCCATCCTCGAGCACCTCGGGGTTGCCGCCCACGCGCGTGGCCACCGAAGGCCGGCCGCACGCCATCGCTTCCAGCAGTGCGTTCGACATCCCCTCGCTGCGGGACGGCAGGCAGAAGACGTCGCACGCCTTCAGCAGCGACGGCGCCTGGTCGGTCTTGCCCAGGAACTTCACGTTGCGCTCCAGACCGAGTTGCCCGATCAGCGCCAGCAGTTCCCGCTCGTAGTCCGGTTCGTGCACCGAGCCCGCAATCAGGAACAGCGCCGCCGGATAGCGCGCCACCACGCGCGCCGCCGCCCGGATCAGCACGTCGAAGCCCTTGACGCGGCGTATGTTGCCTACCGTCAGCACCACCGGCCCCCCGCCTGCCGCGAGCGATTCCCGGAGCTCTGCGCCGCCTTCCGCCGCGGCGACCCGTTCCACCTCGATCCCGTTCGGAATCGTGACCACGCGGGCCGGATCGATCCCTCCAGTGCGAATCGTGTGCTCGCGCACCGCGCTCGAAACGGTCTGCACCTGATCGAACATCCGGCTCATCAGGCGGTAAGCCAAACGGTGTTTCGCCGAGAGCAGGATGCCCATGTCGCGGCGGCTCGAAATCAGCACCGGGCAGCCGCTCAGCTTCGCCACCGGGCCGCCCAGCAAATCCGCCGCCTGAAAGAAGGTGTGGACGATATCCACCTTCTCCGAGCGGATGAACGCCCGCAGACGCAGGACCTCCCGCAGCGCCCCGGCGCTAAGCACCCGCTGGATGGGAAACTCGAGCACCGGGCAGGCGCAGTCCTTGAGCATGGGAAGCCCAGGCCGCAGCCGGAAGGTGCCGATCGTACACCGGTAGCGGTCCTTCGGCAGCAGGCGAGCCGCGCGCGCCAGCGCTCCCTCGGCGCCTCCCGCGCCCCACAGGATGTCGATCAGATACAGAATGTGCGTGCGATTGTCGGTCAAATCCATCCTCGAATCCGGTACCAGATCAAGCCGACCGCTTCGTGCAGTGTGTCTTCATTCCAGGCGATCGGCTCCCATCCCAGCCACAACTCCTCGATGTGAAACGTGTGATAGGAGCGATACCCGCACGCCGCCGGAACCACGATCAGTCCCTCTTCCCGGAAACACGCCACGGCCCGGGGCATGTGGTAGGCCTCCGTGACCAGGACGATCTTGCGTATTCCTTTCCGCCGGAGCAGTTGGGCTGCAAAGACCGCATTCTCGTGCGTCGAATGCGACCGGTCTTCGACCCAGATGTCCTCCGCCGGCACGCCCTCCCGTTCGAGCGCTTGCCGCATCACCAGAGAATACGGCGGCATCTCGCTGCCCCCCATTCCGCCGCACGCCAAAACGGGCAGCGCCCGCCAGTGAGTGTGCAGCCACGCGGCGTACTGGCAGCGCTCGTAGGTATCGGCGCCCAGCCTGGGCGTCGGGATGGGAGGGCATGGGGGGAACACGGCGGAAGACAGAACCACGATCGCCCCCCCGTTATCCGCCGGGTAGGGCCGGGGCGGATACTGCGCCTCGAAAACGCGCGCCACCACTTCCGCCGCGGGCGGCCACGAAATCAGAAAGACGAGTCCCAAAGCCAGAAACGGCGCCAAAGGTTTCTGCAGTTTCCCCGACCGCCAACGATGCGCCAGCACAAGCAAAACGATCAGTAACGATACGGTGAAGAGCGGCTGCGTGTAGGTCATCGCCCGAGCGCGGCGCGCTCCCGAGCTCCTCCCGACAGCAGCAATCGCCGGATCGTCAGGTACGACTCGCCGGTCACGGCCTTCACCGCTTTCCTGGCCTTCCAGGCCACCGTCTGTCGCCAGCGCGGCCAGGGTTCCCCGGCGGCGATGGCGCCCGACATGCCGAACGGCGTGCGCCTCTGGATCGAGTAACGCCCCAACACCAGACAGCCATCCACCACCGACGCGCGCGTCGTCGGCTCGGAGGTGAACAGGACCTCGATCGCCGCGGCGGCGGCGGCGCGGGCCACCTTGCGCGAGTAGAAGCCGCCGGCCACCGAGGCCGTCGAGACGCGCTCGCCGAGAATCCCGCTCAACGCGTCGCAGCTCTCGAACCATTCCTTCAGCAGATCGCCCCAACCGAGCTGGGACATTCGTTCCGGGTGCGTCCGCGAGTGGCTCCCGATTACGTGGCCGCGGGCGCGCAATTCGCGGAGCTGCCAGCGGTCCATGAATCCGGGCCGCCCGATCCAATCCGTCGTGATGAAGAAGTGGCCGCGCCAGTTGTGCAGCTCCAACTCGTCCGCGATGCAGGTGTAGCCGCTCAGCGCGCCGTCGTCGATGGTCAGAAACACCGGCTGTTCCCGCCTCCAGGTGCGGCGCCGGTCGATCGTCTGCACCCGCGCTTCCCCCGCTTGCAGCCGGATCGCCCGCAGATGATTGCAGAAGTCGCGCCGGTCGAGCTTGTATACCATCCGCACGGGACCTACGGCTGCCAGCACCTCCGCCGCTTCGTCGACCACGTCGTGATAGCCGAGAGATATCGCTCTCATCGTCATCCCACCTTCTCCGCGACCGGGGCCGCGATGGCTTGCGCCGTTTCCACCTGCCGGCCCAACCGCGAGGCCATCTGCGCCGTGAACCGGCGCACCCGCGAATCCAGGACGTACAGCATGGCGAGGTACACCAGCACGGCCGTTGCGCCCTTCAACGCCACGTTCAGGAAAACCGAGCCGGCATCGATGCTCCAAGCCGCGGCCCACGCCACCAGGCCAGCCAGAGCGTATCCGCCCAGGGTGCGCAGCGGAATCCGCAGGGGCAGGAACTTGAACGACGCCCTCCCCAGCAGCAGGACGCAGAAGGTGTTGCTAACCATGGTCGCCAGAGGAGCCGCGATCAGCCCCATCCGCGGCAGCAGCGCGCAGTTGAGGCCGATGTTGACGACGGCCGAGTACACCAGCAGCTTGGCCATCTCCCGCGTGTTCTTCTGAATCAGCAGTCCGGCGCTCAGGAAGATGTGCGTGGTGTAGATTAACAGTCCGGCCACCAGCATGGGCATCAGGCTCCCGGCCCCGCGGTACTTGGCCGAGGCCAGAAGCACCACCGCATCGCGTGAAGTCGCCGCCGCGGCCACGAACACTCCCACCGCCGCCATGACGAACAGGTCCAGTCCCAGATTCAGAAACTGGGTGGTCTTCTCGCGTCCCTCCGCGGCCCACAGGCGCAAGTAGATGGGCAGGAGCGCCAGGTTGAGCGGCGCAATCAGCAGGTCGTTGACGTAATTCGACAGCCCGTAGGCCACCGAGTAATAGCCCAGGGCGGTGGCGCCCAGGTAGTGCCGCACCAGAACGCGGTCTCCGGTAATCAGGGCGATGCTCGCGATTTCATACAGGATCAGCGGCATCCCGAAGGCCACGGCCGTTCGGAATAGCGCCCCGTCGAAGCGGCCGAGGTCGAGAACCTTGCGGCGCACGAGCCAGACGCTCAGCCCGCCCACCAGAGCGACCTCGGCGATCGTCATGCCGGAGAAGAAGGTGCGCGGGGATCGCCCGACCAGCGGCAGCAGGATGCACACCGCCGCAATCGTGGCGCTCTTCGAGGTCACCGACAGTAGGTTGAAAACCCGGGTGCGTTCCTCGATACGCAGGAAGGACCACAGGATGGACTCCATCGCCTTCAGGAAGATCAGCGCCGCCATCAGGTACAGCAGCATGGCCAGCGGTCTATCCACCCACGTATGGGGAGCGAGCCCGATGCCGGCCAGGAACAAAAGCGCGACGCTGCCCGCGGTCAGCGTCATGCCGAAGAACATGGTCGAGTAGTAGCGCTGAGCCGCCTGCGGGTCCTGATCGAACCCCCGCGAGTCATAGAACCGGAGCGCGGAGTTCTGGGTCCCCATCTTCGAGACCGCGACCAGCATCAGCAGGATCTTCTGAACGAAGTCGATGGTGCCGTAATCGGCCACCGAGAAGACCCGCGTGTAGATCGGAAACGACACGAAGCCCAGCGCCAGACCGCCCAGCAGGCCGGCCAGGTAGTGCGACGAGTGCCGCAGCAGCTTCCTCAGCTCGTTGTTGACTTCCATTATGAGATTTCCGGTTTCCGATGCCAGGCCCGCGCCGCCGCCGGCTCCCCTCTGCGAGGGCTCGCCATGCCCAGCAGGCACAGGCCGCGTGCCACTCCGTAAACCAAGTACAGAAACGCCAGGGGCGCCAGAAGCCCCCGCCGCTTGCGTTGCGCCGCCCCGCGCGCAGCCAGCACGAGCGGGCCGGCCAGAACCGCGAGCGCGCTCCAGAGAACCGACGCGTAGCTCCCCGATAGGAGCGCGGTCGGTGCGCTCATCGCCAGCGCCGCCAGCGAGCACAGCGTGTACAGCGCGAAGAGCGTCGACTTGGTATGCGCGGAGCGCAGCATGTTCCGCAGAAACACCGTGTGGACGTCGGTTCCGTGCCAGCGCTGTTTGCGGTAGAACGCGGCGACGGTCTGCGGCGTCCCCAGGTGCACGACGCTCAGCGACGGAATCCCCTCCACCGGGAAGCCCGCCGCCGCTACGCGCTGGCAGAATTCGCAGTCTTCGCTGGTCTGGATCGTTTCGTCGAACCCTCCCAGCTCCGCGAACAGCTCGCGGCCTACCAGCGTGGTGCCCGCGGGCACGTACGCGACGCGGCCACGCTTCCCGGTTCGCATGTCTCCATACCACGCCCTGGCCACCCAGGAGGAACCGGGCGGGATCGTGTAGTGGGCTCCAATCACTCCGCATCCCGCCCGGCGGAGCGGCTCTAGCGCCTGCTCCAGCCAGTCCGCTGGAGCGATGCAGTCGGCGTCCAGAAAGGCGAGAAAACGCCCCCCTGCCGCGCCCGCGCCAAAATTGCGGAGAGCCGAAACCGGAACGCCCCTGCGCTCGAGAAGGCGCAGTCTCAATCGGCCTTGGAACCCCCGCGCGATGGCGATGGTCCGGTCCTGGGAGCCGTTATCCACCACGATCGTCTCGAAGGCGTCGTCCGCTAACGTCTGAGCGGCCAGCGACTCCAGGCAGCGGGCGATCACCGCTTCTTCGTTGAGCGTGGGAATCACCACCGACACTGCGATTTCATTGGTCACGCAGCTCGCTCCGAAGAGGCCGCGGCGGCGGCCTGGGGCGCCTGGAGCAACCGCTGCAGGACGTGCTTGCTGGGGTTGTAGTCCGGAACGAGATCCTTCAGCTCCAGGACCAGACCGCGGTCGTCCCGAGCTTTGAGCAGGCGGCGAATGGTGGCCAGGCGGTTCTCCATTTCCTCGGACGAGAGCGCCGGGCCGGTGAAGATCTTGATCTTCTCGTGGAACGTGGGCGCCGTGTTCTCGTCCAGCGTGTTCAGCTCTTCGTACAGCTTCTCTCCCGGCCGGACGCCGGTGAACTCGATGCGGACGTCCTGGTCCGGGCGCAGCCCGGAAAGCAGGATCAGGTTGCGCGCCAGATCGACGATCTTGACCGGCTCTCCCATGTCGAGCACGAAGATCTCTCCGCCCTTGCCCATGGTCGAGGCCTGAATCACGAGCTGGACGGCCTCGGGAATGGTCATGAAGTAGCGGCGCATCTCGGGATGCGTAACCGTGACGGGACCGCCCGCGGCAATCTGCTTCTTGAAGATCGGGATCACGCTGCCGTTCGAGCCCAGAACGTTGCCGAAGCGCACGGAGACGAACTTGGTGCGGCTGTCCTGGATCGAGCCGATCAGCAATTCGGCCACGCGCTTGGTGAGCCCCATAATGTTGGTGGGGCGCACGGCCTTGTCCGAGGAGATCATCACGAAGTCGGCGACGCCGTACTCCTGGGCGGCGGCCACCACGTTCGCCGTTCCGAGGACGTTGTTATCCACGGCCACGAAGATGTTCGACTCCATCATCGGCACGTGCTTGTAAGCGGCGGCGTGATACAGGATCGAAGGCTCGTGCCGCTCCAGAACGCTGGCCAGGCGCGCCCGGTCGCGGATGCAGCCGATCTCCGGGTGGAACTGGACGCCCGGGAAGGAGGCGCGCATCTCCTGTTCCAGGTGGAACAAGGGCGTCTCGGCGGCGTCGAAGCCGACGATGGCAGCGGGGTGAAAGCGGGCCACCTGGCGGCAGATCTCCGAACCGATGGAGCCCGCCGCGCCGGTGACAAACACCACCTTCTGTTCCAGCCTCGCGCGCAGGGCCGACTCGTCGAGCGAGATGGCCACGCGGCCCAGCAGGTCCTCGACGTCCACGTCGCGGATCTGCGGCGCCAGGTGGCGTCCCTCGATCAGCTCCGCCAGGCCGGGAATGGTCCTGCACCGCAGCCCGGCGTTGTGGCAGCGCTGGAGGATGGCGGCCATCTCGGGGCCGGACGCGGATGGAATCGCCACCAGCACCTCTTCGATGCCATGGCGGCGGGCCACCGCGGGAAGATCCGCTCCCGCGCCGAGAACGGGCACCAACTGCACGCGCATGCCGACTCTCCGCCGGTCGTCGTCGATGAAGCCGCTGACATCGTAGGCCAGCCGCGGATTCGAACGGATTTCGCGCAACAGCATTACGCCCGCGGTTCCCGCTCCGTAGATGAGCACGCGCTTGCGCGTCCCTTCCGCTTTGCTTCGCGCGACGAAGTCCCGGATGATGCGGGCCAGGAGCCGCACGCCGCCCGTGGCATTCGCCGCCAGCAGGAAATCCAGCAGGTAGATGGAGCGCGGGAAGCCCGCCGGCGCAAACAGCACCAGGATCACCGTGGATAGGATCGAGCCAGCCAGGTTGGCCAACCCAATGCGGATCATGTCGGGAACGGAGGCATGGCGCCACCAGCCGCGATCAAGCTTCCACGCCCGGAAAACCGCGGACTTCACAACCAGCCAGACGGGGATGGCCCAGGCCATCTGCGCCAGCGCCTCCCGGTCCAAGACAAACTCGAACCGGGCGACGAAGGCCAGGACCCCGCTCAAGATGAAAATGGGGATCTGGACGGCCCAGAACGCCGTCAACACGCGCAGCGTGGCGTCGGAAATCTTCGTGGAGAGGCCTGCGTCTTTCATCCTTGCGCCTCCCGGAAGCCCGCGCCGACGGCCATATAGACCGGCTTGCTCTTGCGGAACTTCATGGCCACGGCCTTCGCCGCTTCCGCCACGTACTCGACTTCGGCCTGCGCCATGGCCGGATACAGCGGCATGGAAACCATCCTCGGGTACAGCGCCAGCGCCCGCGGGCAGTAGTTCTCGGGCCGGTCCGCCAGATGGGCGAAGAAGGGATGCAGGGGGATGGGGATGAAGTGCACGCTGGTGCCGATTCCGCGCTCGCGCAGTTCGCCGATGAACTCCTCGCGGCTGCACTCCAGCTTGTCCAGGTTGAGACGCAGCCCGTAAAGGTGCCAGGCATGCCGGCTGTCCGCCCGGTCGCGCGGAAGCTCGAACTCTTCGCAGTCCCCCAGAATGCCGTTGTAGAGCGCGGCATAGCGCGCCCGTATCCGGGTGAATTCCTCCAGCTTCCTCAATTGGTGAATCCCGATGGCCGACTGGATGTCCGTGAGGTTGTACTTGAACCCCGCGACCAGGACCTCGTAGAACCACTTCCCGCGATCCGTGTAGCGGTTCCAGGCGTCCTTGCTGATCCCGTGCAGGCAGAGGACCTTCATCGTGTCGGCCAGCGCGGCGTCGTGCGTGGTCACCATGCCGCCTTCGCCGGTCGTCAGGTTCTTGGTGGCATAGAAGCTGAATGCGACAGCGTCGCTGCGGGCGCCGGTTTCCGGATTGCCGGCGCCGACCGGATGCCCGCGGTAGAGTGCCCCGGCGGCGTGCGCGGCGTCCTCGATCAAGTGCAGCTTATGCCGCCGCGCCAGGTCCCACAAGGCGTCCATGTCGCACGGCAGGCCGGCCAGGTGCACCGGGACGATGGCCTTGGTGCGTTCGGAGATGCGGGCGGCCACCGACGCCGGATCGATGTTCCCGTCCTCCCCGACGTCGGCCAGCACCGGCGTCGCGCCGGTGTGCAGGATGACGTTTACCGTCGCGCAGAAGGTCAGCGGCGTGGTGATGACTTCATCGCCCGGGCCGATCCCCAGTGCGGCCAGCGCCAGGTGCAACCCGGCCGTGCAGGAATTGACGGCCAGCGCATGCGGCGCCCCAACGTAGTCCTGGAATTCCCGTTCGAACTGCGCCGTCCGCGGCCCCGTCGTAAGCCAGCCCGATTTCAGAGTGCGGACGACTTCGTCGATTTCCTCTTGCCCAATGCTCGGGCGGTGAAATGGAACTTGAATGCCTATCCCCATAAGAGCCCCTCCGTAAGTACACGTGTCGTACAACGCCCAGAACCCAGAAACCCAGATACTGCCCAGAACTCGCCGGGGTCCCTATTTCCCGGCGAAAGCGCGCCACACCAATGTCGCCGTTTCGAAAACGATCCGCGCATCGGACAGCGGCGTGCGAACGTTCAAGTAGTCGAGATCCCGTCGGAGCTTGCGCTCCATCAGGTGCTCGACGTAATACTCCTGCGGATCCACCCCAGCCGGAATCGACTCGGATTCTTCTCCCGCCTCGATCTGCATCCGCCCCGTCACGCCCGGCTGCACCGCCAGAACCGCGCGTTGCTCCGCCGTGTATCGCGCCACGATCTCAGGCGCTTCCGGCCGCGGACCCACCAGCGTCATGTCGCCCGCCAGGACGTTGAGGAACTGGGGCAGCTCGTCCAGCTTCGTCTTCCGCAGAAGGCGCCCCACGCGCGTAACTCGCGGGTCGTCCTGGCCGGTGATCGGCCCGCCCTTCCCCACTCTGTTCGTCATGGTGCGGAGCTTCCACATTCGAAAATCCCTTCCGCCTTTGCCCACCCGCCATCCGCGGAAGAACGGGTTCCCCGGCGAGTCGATAACCACCGCCAGTGCCGTGACGAGGAGCAGCGGGCTCGAGACCGCGAGTGCGATTGCAGCCACAACGATATCGACCGCCCGGCGCATAATCTCTATCGAGTGATCCGTGTAAATGCCGATTCCGCGACTAGCGGTCCGGGCCTCGAGACGAACCGCAACAGGCCCGCGGCAAACCCCAGCCCATAAGAAACATGGAACGTGGCGAAGGCCGCCGGCAAGTACGGTAGAATCGCCCAGCCGCGACGCCAGGAAGCCTCGACCGATGCCGCCAGGATGGCCGCCAGATAGGTCCCCGCCAGAGCCAGCCAGACAACGGCCGTGCCTTCGAGCCAGCCGCGCGCCCCGCTCGCTGCCGCAATCGCCATCGCGGCCGCGAGCGCGGCGTTCGCCGTGACGAATGCCACCGGAACCAAGTGGCGCCAGGAGCCCGGCAGCCGGTGCTTCCGAATCACCGCCACCTTCCAGAACCCGTACTGCATGTACTGGCGGAACAGCGCGCCGAGCGTGGCCCGAGGCGAGTACCAGCACCGGATCGCCGGGTTCTGCCAGATGCGGCCCCCGGCCCGGACCAGCCGCAGGTTCAATTCATCGTCCTGATTTCGCACCAGCGACTCCTCGAACAGCCCCAGCCGTTCCAGAGTGGTCTTGCGCCAGCAGCCGAAGGGCACCGTATCCACCCAGCCCTCGTAATCCTCGTCGTGGAACCGGGCGCCGCCGGTCGAAAACCGCGAGTGGTACGCGGCCGCGATGGCCCGCGCCCGCAATCCCTGTGCGCGCGTCCGCGCCGGCCCGCCGGCGTTGTCCGCCCCGGTCTCCTCCAGGGTTTCGACGCACTTCCGGAGGTAGTCCGGCGCGTAGATCGAGTGCATGTCCATGCGCAGGACGATCTCGCCCCGCGCGGCGCGTATGGCCGCGTTGAGACCCGTCGATACGATCCGGCCGGGATTCGAAATGACTCGCACCCGCGGATGCGCGGCGCAGTACTCTTCCAGAAACTCGCGCGTGCCGTCCTCGCTCATCCCCTCGGCGAGGATCGCCTCCCACTCCAGGCCGCCGGCATCCTGCGCCAGCAGGGAGTCCACGAAGGCGCGGATGTCCGCCATCTCGTTGCGGCACGCCACGACGATCGACACCCGCACTCCCTGGCTCTCCTTCACGTGCCGCTCCTCTGCCACCCCGGTGCGCCCACGCGCCCCTCGCCCGCCAGCGCCCGCTCGTAGAGCGCCGCGTAGCGCCGGGCCGTCGCGGCGGCCGAAAAGCCTCGCTCCGCGTGAGCCTGCCCGTTCGCTCCCAGCCGCCGCGCCTCTCCGGGGTCGCGCAGCAGCCGGAGGATGGCGGCCGCGAGCCCGGGCGCGTCGCCCGGCTCGATCAGCACGCCGGTTTCGTCCGGCAGGATCAGTTTTGGCACGGCCCCCACCCGGGTCGCGATGGCCGGCGTTCCCGCCGCCATGGCCTCCAGCAGGCACATGGGCATGTTCTCTTCGTAGGAGGGCAGCGCCAGGACATCAAATGAAGCATACACGCCGGGCATATCGCGGCGCACTCCCGCGAAAACCACGTTGCCCGCAATGCCCAGCCGTGCGGCCAGCGCTTCCCACTCGGAGCGCGCGGGGCCCTCGCCTGCCAGGACGAACGTCGTGTCCGGGAAAACGGCCAGCACGCTCTCGGCCGCTTCCAGCAGCACCGCGCCGCCCTTGGCCGGCACCATCCGGCCCACGAATCCTACCACCCGGCCGCTTCCGTGCCCAAGTTCCTGGCGCAAAGACGGCTCCGCCCCGCGGAAGCGCTCGACGTCGACGCCGTTCTCGACCAGCGTCGCGCCGACACCCCACCGCTTCAGCGTTCCCGCGACCACCGGCGAAGCCGTGGCCACCTCGTCGAAGGTCCGCAAGACCAGCCGGTCCAGAGCTGCATAGGCCCGCATCGCGGGCAGCCTATTCGGCCAATTGTGGCACGTAGCCACCAGAGCGGTCCGGCGCGGCCACCTTGCGGCGGCAGCGTAAAAGTCCGCCTTATAGCCGTGCGCATGGACGACGTCCACGCCGCGCTCGATCGTCAAACCCCGCAGCCGCCGCACCGCTTGCCGGTCCCAACGCCCGCCGCATGGCAGGACCTCGGTTCGGAGCCCCAGGCGCTCGGCCTCCTCGGCCACTTCCGTGTGGGCGAAGCGCCGGTCCGCCAGCACCCCGACGATTGGCTCCCACCCCACGCGGGACAGGGCCTGCGCCAGCGCGACTAACATGCTCTCCGCGCCGTAGTAGCCTTCGCTGCTGATGAGCTCGAGAACGGTCATTGGCTCACGCAGCGACCCGCTCCGATGGACGGCGCCCGGCCGGGGCCTCGATCCGCGCCTTGGCCCGCATCGCCCGCCAGGTCTTCCAGAAGGTGGTGTACTCGAACATCGCCGCGGAGAAACCTCCTCCCAGGCCGGCCACGTTGCCCTCGCAAATGTTCGCCCGCGGGATCAGCAGCGGGTCGCAGTCCGCCGTCCAGGCGCTTCGCTCGGTGGTGAACGCCTGCCGGAACCCTTCCTCTTTCAGTAGCTGGCGCACCTCAGCCGACCAACCGCCGTTGGGGTATGCGAACAGGTCGCAGCGCTTCCCCAACTGGCGTTCGAGGGCCGCCCGGGACTCCCGGATCTCGCGCCGGGCCACGCGCGCCCCTGCCGCCGGGAGAATCTGGTGCGTGTGCGTGTGGGACCCAAACGTGACGCCGGCCCGATCCATTTCGGCAATCTCCGCCCAGGTCATGGTGCAGTCCCCTTCGAACGGTTCTCCGTGAGCGTCCTCGGCTCCTAGCGTGTGCGCAAGGTCCTCCATCCACTGGCCACGGTCCCGCGCCGTGAAATCCTTCAGGCGCTCGATGAGCACCTCCGAGTCCGCTGCCGTCGACGAGGGCCGCATCGCCCGCAGGGCGGACGCCACGCGCTCCGGCCAGAACGGGGAGGGTGATCCTGTCAGGCCGGTGCAAACGAAAACGGTAGCCGGCAAGCCACACGCCAGAAGCATCGGCAGCGCGGTGGTATAGTTGTCGCGCCAGGCATCGTCGAACGTGATCGCGATCTTGATCTTCGGCCCCGCCGTTCCCGGCGCCGCCTCGCTCAACCGGACCGCCTGGCATCGTCGGCCAAGGTACTCCGCCAGATCCTGGAACGTCCCGCTGCGCACCACCATGCCGCTCAGACTGTCGGTCCGCCGCCACTCGGCTTCGTCCAGAACCCGGTGCAGCATCAGAACCACGACCGCGCCCTGGCGCCGCAGCTCGCGCCTGGCCCACCACAGGCCCCCGCTGACCCGCAGGACGGCTACCCACAAGCTCTGCAGGAGCCGGCGCATTCCTCTCACGCCTTATCCTCCCGCCGGGAGTGATAGTGCGAGATGTACTGCTTCTGGAGCATCCGGTCGGTGGTGCAATTAATCAGCACACCCAGAAGCTTGTTGCGCGTCTTCTCGAGGGCCCGCAGACACAGCGCACGGTTGGTGTGGTCGGGCCGAACCACCAGGATCACGCCGTCGCACCCCTGCGCGATCAAGTCGTAATCGGCTACCGCCTCCGCCGGAGGGCAATCCACGAACACCCTGTGGAAGTGCTGCCGCAAGGCCTTGGCCAGCGCCGGCCAGTGCGACGAACCGAGCAGTTCGGTGGGGTTGCTGGCCGGCGTCCCGGCTGGCAGGACGCACAAACCGGGAACCTGCGCCACCCGGAAGATCGCCTCCTGGAGGCTGCACTTGCCGGCCAGCAGTTCGGCCAGTCCGGGCGCTCCGGGCACGTGCAGGTAGGCGTGCACGGCGGAGCAGCGCAGGTCGCCGTCGATCAGCAGGACCTCCTCGTCGCCGGTCTGGGCAAAGGTGGCTGCCAGGTTGATCGAGGTCACCGTCTTTCCGTCGCCAATTCCCGGGCTGGAAATCACGATCGTGGCGGGCGCGGAGGGGTGGTGCCGGATCCTGGTGCGCACAAACCTGTACTGCTCGGCCGCACTCGCCTGCGCCGGCTTGGTTGATAGCAGCGGCGCCGCGTCCGATACCGGCAGCGTCAGCGTGCGGATCTGCCAGCGCCCGACGGCCGGATCGAGCACGGGCCCGCGCGCCGGCGCCTCGACTGCGGGCGCCTCGGGCGGGGCCACGGCGGGCACCGCTTCCGTCTGCCTCGCGATGCGCAAGGGCAGCGGCACGACGCGACCCGGTGGCGGCTGCTTGGGCGGTGCGGTTTCGACCGGGGCTTGGCCGTCCGCTTCAAGAACGTCCGGTTCCTCCATGGACTTCAGGACCAGTTCCGCGACTTCTCCGTGTGCGACTTTCAGTGCGTCAACGATCTTTCCCATGTGATTTTCGCTCTCTAACTCGGTCTCACAGCGCGCGCTTCAGCGCGGCGCCGTGCAACGCAAACTCTAACTCGCCATCCGTCGCCGGCTCGTCCACTTCCACCACATTGTTCGCCGGTCGGCGCCGTTTCCATTGTGCGGAGGCACCGCCTTCAGGACTGCCTGCCGCGCCTCCCGATCTTCAGCCGGCGCCGCTTCCAACGGCAGTTCCATCAGGTCCAGGTCCGTGCAGCTCTGGATCACGTGCCTCGGTTCGACCATGCTGCCTTCTTCGCCGAACACCGACAGCAGGGCGCCGTCGCAGATGGCGTTCACCACCCGCGGAATGCCGTGCGAGAAACGCTCCACCAGCTCCAGGGCCGCGGGAGTGAAGGGAAGGTCCCGCGAGCCGCCCGCGCGCACCCAGCGATAGCGGACGTATTCGGTCACCTCCGGCCGCGTGAGCGGACGCAGCGTCAGCCTGACGGCGACCCGCTGCTTGAGCTGTTGCAGGTCGTCGCGGTTCAGGATCGTCGCGAGATCGCTCTGGCCGGCCAGTACGAGTTGCAGCATCTTCTGCGCCCGGTTCTCGAGGTTGCCCAGCAGCCGCACTTCTTCCAGAAGCTCCGGACTCAGCTTGTGCGCTTCGTCGATCACCAGGGCGGCGATCTGGTCGTCGGTGTGCAGATCGAGCAACTGGTCCCGGAGTTTCAGCAGGCGCTGCGGCTTGGATGGCGGGATCTCGTCGATGCCGAAGCCGAGCAGCACCGACTCCAGGAACTCGGACGGCGTGAGCGTGGGGTTGTAGATCGTCGCGAAACGCAGGCGGCCTGCCGGAAGGCTCTGCATCGCCTTTGTCAGCAGGGTGGTTTTCCCCGTCCCCGCCTGGCCCAGCACCAGCAGGAATCCCTTCCGTTCCAGCAACCCGTAACAGAGTCCGGCCAGCGCCTCGCGATGGGCCGGCGAAAGAAAGAGCATGGCGGGATCCGAGGCCATGCCGAACGGCGGGATTCGAAGTCCGAACGACTGTAAGTACATAACGCTACGCTCACTTCACTCGACGGCTTCCGCGGTTCGTCAACTTGCTGGCTTCGCTCGCGGCTTCCACATCAGGGACAGCCGCACTCCGCGCCGCATCAGGCTGGCGAAGTCGCCGCCGGCCGTTCCCGCATCGCTCGCATAGATGCCCTGGGCGACCAGCGTGAACTGCCTGCTGAGGCGCCGGGTCACGGTGCCCAGGCCCATCCAGCCTTGAATCAACCCGAAGGTCGTCCCCGCCAGCCGCTCGTAAGCGACGCTGGTCCCCAGCGTCCAAGGTCCGCCGGGGCGCTGCCAGGTCCAGGCGAATTGGCCGCTGGTCGAGTTGCTGGCGCCAAGACCGTACGCATCCGAAACACTCCGGTTGGCGGAAACCACCAGCGTGTTGTTGTCGATCTTGGCCCCAATGCTGCCCCCGCCCTGCATGGAGCCCGCATACGGCGCCTTCAGGCTGGCCGGGAACTCGGTCATTCCGCCGTAGCCCCCGAAAACCCGTACGAACCACTGCCGCGACAGGTCGTGGCCGATCCCTACCTGCCCCGCACCGACCTGCACGCCGCGTCCCAGCCAGTAGGAACGCGAATAGGTGATCTCCCCGTCCACCTCGGTTCGCCGCGACAGCGAGTGCGTGACGCCCAGGCTCGCGATCCCCTCGGTGATGCCCGCATAAGCGATGCTTCCGGTCACCCCGGAAGTGGCTGCGGTGGCTGGCAGATCGCGAATGAACTGCGTGCTCAAGGTCCAGGTCGTCCGCGACGACTTGGCGAAAACCAGGCTCGCTCTAGCCGAAGCGTCCCGGCGCCGGGCTCCGTACAGAGTCAGACTCAGGGGCGAATTCGTAACCCCCGTTCCGGTCACCGGCCCGGGAGGCGCGCCGCCGAGCTCCTCGACGGTCCCTACCTGCTGCACCAGCGACAGGCTGGAAGACGGCTCGTAGAGGAACCCGCCATACGTGGTCGATTCACCCTGTCCGTTCAGGACCAGGGTCCAGCGCGGCGACGGCTTCGTTTGCAGCCCGAACATCAGGACCTGATCGAAACCGTCCAGTTGCGAGAACTGCGCGTTTCCGTTGTAGCCCAGCGAGTAGTCCACGAAGGCCTGAGTTTGCCGCCCCGTTGCGTACCACCCCATGTCCGAAGCCACCCCGCCCACCACCATCGTCCCAGCCGAGCTGGCGCTGGTGGCCTGCCCCGCGAGGTTCGTGGGACTGCCGAGCGCGTACACCCCCGTATAGGTCGAGACGCTGTTGACCGTCGGGCCGCTCGGCACCCCGGCGGAATCCGTGAACGGCCGCAGGTAGGATACCTGGGCCAAAGCGCACACCGGCAGCAGGAGCGCGGCGAGAGCGTTGATTTTCAGCCAATACAGTCGCATAGAGTTCCTGGATCCATCCGGCCGCTAGCGCGGCACCACCACCGTGTCTCCGGTCAGGAGCGTGACGTTCTGCTCCGTGTTTTCGCCTCGAAGCACCGCGTCGTAGTCGAACGGCAGCTTCACTTGGCGGCCATCCACGCTCCGTAGGACGTAGATCTTCCGCCGCTTGGCGTAATCGGTCACCCCGCCGGCCTCGGCCAGCGCCTGCAACACCGTGATCGGGGCCTGAATGCGGACCGGCCCTTCCTTCTTGACTTCGCCAACCAGGTAAACCTTCTTGCTGTTGATCTCCTTGACGACCACCGTTACGTGCGTGTCGCGGATATACTCGCGGTATCGGGTGGTCAGCAGCACCTCGAGGCCGGTTGGAGTCAGGCCTGTCGCCTCTACTTCACCGACCATGGGAAGCGACAGCTTGCCATCCGGCCGCACGGGCGCGGACGCGATCGAAGCGTCCGGCTCCTTCCAGACCTCGATCCCCAGCACATCCCCGGGTCCGATCCGGTACTCGAGGGGGTTTGGCTGCGCTTCGTTCTGCCGCCGGGTTGCCGCCGCGCCAGTCGTATCGCCGCCGGAGCGTTCCGCCGTCCCCACTAGCCGGTTCGCCGCCGTTTCAGATTTGTCCTGCGCACTGGCTGCGGCAATCGCCAGCGCGGCCATTCCTGCCACCGCTACCAAAAACGTTTTTCGAACCATCGCTCCCTCCTCTACACCCGTTCCATCTGCATCCGCGGCAAGCGGCCGATCACAACCGTCCCGGCAGGCAGCTCCCAGTCCCCGAGCAGGACGTTCTTCTTGAGCTCGAGCAGGAAGGCGAGCGCTCCGGCCAGAAGCAGCGAGAATGCCGATCCCACCGCCCCCAATAGCACGCGCCTGGGCCGCACCGGCTTCTCCGGAACGACCGCGGGGTTCAGCATCACGAACCGTTCCGCCTTCTGCCACTTTTCCATGTCCGCGGCCGTATCCGCCGCCATCTTCTTGTCCAGCAGCGACTGGTAGTTCCTCTTGGAGGTGTCGTAATCGCGCGTAATGGATGCCAGTTGCTGCTCGCGAATCGGCAGCTTCTGAACCCGGCTCTGAATGTCGCTCGCGTCCGAGATTTCCCGCTGGCGCCGCGCCTCCAGCATCTCGATCTCCCGCACCGCCAGGTTGAGCTGGGCGCGCAGGGAGCGGACCGTAGAGTCGTCCGGCGGCTCCGTTCGGGGCGCTGCCGCGGCGCGCGCCGGGGCCGAAGCTGGTGCTGCCTCCGCCGCGCTGTCCTTCTCCCGCTCCCGCTCCTGCGCTTGCAGGCGCGCTACGGTGAGCAGCATCCGCTGAACCTCGGGATGCTTGTCTTCGTACCGCAGGCGCAACGCGCGGAGCTGGTCCTGGGCCCGCTCCAGCTCGGTCGGCGGCGACACGGGCGCGGGCCCTTCGACGCCCGCCTCCGACCGCGCCTCTTCGTCCGCCACCCGTTGCTGGGCGAGCGTTTGCTGCCTCTTTAGCCCGTCCTGCGCCACCGCCAGGGAGGTCTCCAGCACCAGCCGGTTCTGCTGGGCCCGCGACAGCCCGTCCTGGATTCCCATCAGCTCCGCCTTATCCTGGCTCAGCGCCGCCAGCAAGGCTCCTTCCTGCTGGGGCAGTTCGCCGATGTAGGCCTCTTTGAAATCCTTGAGCTTCCCCTCCTGCTCCTGCAGGTTCTTCTTCGACTCGGCAAGCTGGCTGTCCAGGAACTCGGAGGTCGCCTCCGCCTCCGCCCCGCGCTCTCGCAGGTTCTCGTCGATGAAGAAGCGCCCGATCCGGTTCGCCACCTCGGAGGCGGTTGTCGGCACGGAAGTCTCATAGGCCACCCGGAAGGCGCCCGGCCGGTTCGCGCTCCAGCCTTTCTCGAGCACGATGCCGACGTCCTTCCGCATCGCTTCGAGCACTTCCTCCCGCGAGTGGGCCACCCGCAGTTTCGGATAGAGGTTGAACTCCTCGATCAGGCTCCACAGCCGTTCGTGGCTCAGAACCTGCTCCTTGAGCTGGTCCAGGCGCGCTTCGAGCGCGGTTTGCACGGTCGACGCCACGAAGTTCTCGGGAATCTTCTGCGATTCCACCAGGATGAGAGCCTCGGCAGTGTAGACCGGGCGGAGGTTGACGACTATGGCCACCGTTGCCGCGCTTCCGCCCACCCACAGCGCCGCAATCAAATACTTCCGCTTCCACAGCGCCCGCAGGATTGAGCGCGGATTCAGCCCCGACTGCATCGGATCGGATTGGAACAAGTTCACCGCAATCACCTCGCAGATTCACTCACGAAAAGCCCGCATGGACTGAAAATCGAACAGCGCGCCCGCCAGCAGCGAGAGCCGGGACCGGTCCGCGATCTTCAGATACCCCAGAAAACGGTCGTCGTGCGCCTCAAACGCCCTTTCCACCGCCCGGCATGTCGCGCATTGAGCGCCGTCGCCGTGCGCGATCAGGCGCGCGATCTCGAGCAGCCCCGTCTGGTAGCCGCCCTTCGCCACCCGGCAGCCCAGCAGTTGCGCGGCGCGGCGGCAGGAAATGTGCCCCGGCGCAAAGCTCCGGGTCGCCGCCTGGAACATCGCCAGATCCGGTTCCGAATCGCCGATGGCGATCGTCTCCGCACCGGCCGCTCCCGCCAGCGAGAGCAGCTCCGACATTCCGCGCCCTTTGTCGGTCTCGAGCGCGATGACCGCCGTGTCTGTGAAGGTCTGGTGTACCCCCAGACGGTCCGCTTTCAAGGCCGCCATCAGGTCGCGGATCAGGATCGAGGGTAGCGGTACGGTCGTCCCGCGCTCATGTAGATAGGCCCGGATCGAATACTGGTAGTTGTCGTTGAGGAAGACGCCCGGAATCGCGCGTAGCGCCTTTCTCACCTGCTCCAGCTCGGCCAGCGCTTCCTCGCTTATGAGAACGCGCTCCTGGCCGCTCACTCGATCCCAGGCCACGCTGCCGTACTCGGCGATGCCGCCCACGCAGCCGAAAGCCTCGGCGTAAGCCTTCACCTGCGCCAGCGAACGGGCGGTGTTCAGCGCCAGCGTCAACCCGTGCGCCTGGAGCAGCGAGACCGCCAGGATGCCCGCTGCCGTCGTCGAAGGGTACCCGAAGATCTGTTTGTCCAGGACGCCGTCCACGTCCGCCACCACCACCGGCGGTTTCCAGCGCAACGCCTTCGGCCGCACGCAGAAGCTCCCCGCGTGGCGGGCCGTGTGCTCCGTCAGGAAGTCGAAAGCCTCGACGTACCTCCTGTTGAACTCCCCATGCCGCCGCGCCAGCCGCGGATCCCGCAAGTTGTCCAGCGCGCGGTCCAGGGCCCAGTTTCCGGCCAGCAACTTGAACACGAACAGACGCTCGCGAATGCTGGAATCGCCGGAGAGCTCCATGTAGCGGCCGATCAGCTTGCTCTCGTCCGCCGGCGTCAGTTGCCAATCGAGAATCGTCTCGGCGAGGTCGTAGGCCGGGTCGGCGACGTTCAGCTCCGTCTTCCCCTGGCCGTGCTGCTCGAAGTCCGTCTTCAGGGCGGATGTGCCGTCCTCGATCCACTCGACGGGCCGCATCTTGCCATCGACCAGCGTCGGCAAGGGGCTCGCCATGTCCTCGAGACCCGCCAGGATGCGGGGGCGCCGCAGCACCGACGCCATCTTGGAACCGTACGCCCGGCTCAATATGCCCGCCAGCTCTTCCAGTCCCTTGTGCTGGCCGGTGCGCGCCAGGGCCGGTGCGGGGTCCTCCGCCAGACGTAGCACTCGCGTCCGCGCGGCTATGTACTCCGCCGCCAGCGAGACCGAACGCGAGCCGTTCGCCGCCGGTCCTCGCTGGGGCAGCCATTCGGTATACAGGATCCCGTCGCGCAGGCCCAGCACCGGCGGCACGAACCGGCTCAGGCGGTCGCCTGCCAGAAACGCGTGATAGCTCAACCATCCCCATCCCACGCTCTTGGCCAGCACGTAGCGGGTCTGGCTCCGGCCGTCCCGCCCCACGGCTTCGACTTCGTAAACCCGCTTCAGCCGGCTATGGAACTTCTGTTCCGAGAGGCCGTCGAGCGCGGCATTCAGGCACCGCTCCTCGGAGATGCTCCGGACCGTCAGGCCGTTGTGCTCGAAGTATCCCCGAATGACCGCCGGGCCGCCTTCCGCGCCGAGCAGCCGCATCTTGTGCGTCTCCTCCGGCTGGAGTGGAATCACCGCCCCGCGTGTGGCCGCCAGCTCTCCCGATTCCTTCCTCCAGTTCCGGCGCGTCGGATGGAGCGGCAGCAGCGCCACCACCTGCCCGGACGGGATCCCGGCCTGCCGCAGCAGCCCCAGCAGCTGGATCATCGTGCTCCCGGTGTTCACCGGTTCGTCGACCACGGCCACCAGGCCGGACTTTGCGGAAATGCGCGCCAGTTTTGCCGTTTCCCGGCGCGTCGCGCCCTGTTTTGGCCGCATCGTGACCGCGTCGACATCCTGGTATCCGGTGTTCTCCAGATAGGCGCGCACCAGCGGAGCGAAGTACGAGCCTGCCGTGCGGCAACCCAGGATCAGAACCGCCCGGTTCCGGTCGGGGAACTCGGCGGCGAACTTGGCGGCCAGAGCCAGCACGTCAAAGTGCGCCAGATCCTGCGAGCGAAACGCCGCCGGGATCTTGGCGCGCCGTGCCGCCAGATCGGCGGGCAGCGGGACGTCCGCCAGGGCCAGCAGCCGCGACGCCGATTCCCACGCGGGCGGGGCGCCGTCGGATGGGCCCGCCACCAGTGCCCGCGAGAAGTTCTCGAGCGCTCGCTCCCACTTTTCGCTCCATCTCTCGATCCGCCTCGTCCGCCAGGACCGCGCCCGCGCCGCGACCGCCAGCGCCGCCTCCACGGGCTTCAGAAGCGCCGAAGCGCCCGGCACGACTCCGCTGATTTTGGAGAAGTTGTAGCGCGGGCCGGCAAGCCAGTCGTCGACCGTGTCCGAGACGGCGCACGCCAGCAGGAACACGTTGATCGCCGCCTCCGGGAATCGCCAGCCGGATGGCGACTGATCGAGCAGGGCAACCTCGGCCTTCAGCAGGGCAGGGATATCCCGAATGAGCGGGAACGCGTTCAGGGCCCAGGAATGCGCGGCATAGAAGTCGCGCTCCTCGGCCAGCCGCTCGATCGGCTCCGGTGTCTTCTGCGGAATGCGCGCCGCCGCTCCCTCCGGAGCCGCGGCCCAGGCTGCTTCACTCATAAAGGCGGGTCCCTCGATTCCTCTCACTCATCCGGCTGAAAGACAACTTGGACCGTGATTTCCGCTTCCGCCGGGCTCCCGTCGAAAAGAGCCGGCTTTGCTCGCCACCCCTTCACGGCGCCGACGGCCGCCTCCTGCAGCAGGGGCGGCCCGCTGAGGGCGCGCACGTCTCGCAATTGCCCGTCTTTCATGACCGTCGCCACGACTTCGACCGTACCCGAGACACGCGCCTCGCGGGCCAGGTGCGGGTAGGGAGGCTGGGGCCGGGGGATCACCACCGGCGCCTCAAACTTCCTGCCCACTCTGGAAGCGCCCGCCGGTTCCCCCGGCGCCGGGAGCAGGATCACTTGGCTGTCCGAAGCCGGCGCGGGGTGAGTCGCGGGCAGCCCTTCCCCGACCGGCAGTTGGCCGGCGTCGAACGTCACTGTGTTCCCCACCAACGCGGGAGGCGGAGGCGTCTGGGCCGCGGTCCCTGTTGGCGTCGCGCTGGTTGGCGGCTCGGATAGCGGCGTAGGCTCGGGATCGGAACCTGGAGACATAACGGCTTCTTGAAGGGCATCCGCGGCGCTCGCCACCACGCCGGCGCTGGCCGTCGCCCCGGCGTCCACGTCCACTCGTTGCTGCTCCGGTTCGATCGCCGGGGCAGCCGGAGCTTTCGGCCGGCTCCCCAGGCTAGGCAGCGGCTGTCTCATCCAGGCATTCATCAACACCGCTGCCAATAGCGCTGCACCGGCGACGCCGGCCAGAGCCGCCAACAGCGCCAGACGACGCCCTCGCTTCCGGCCGGCGCTGGGCGGGCCCGCGGCGCCGCTCCGGCCGGCCAGTTCGGCACGGTTCCAGGGGAAGCGCACGCACCCACCGCGGCGCGGGACGCGCCCGGCGTCGGTGGGGTACAAGGCTGCTTCCGCCGCCTCCCCGCGCCCGGACCCGATGACCATCAGCACGCTGCCCGGCTCGGGCAGATGCCTGGCCAGCAGTGCCGCGTCCCCGTCCGCCGCCGCTGGCCTCTTCTGGTTGTCGGTGCGGAAAAGACCGATCGCGCGGAGGTTGCCAGCCGGGTCCGACCGCCAGATCGTCAGGGCGCGTTGCAGGCTCGCCCGATCCGCATCCGAGGCGTACAGCTGCTCCCGGTCGAGGCCCGTCGCGACTGTTTGGTAATCCTCGATGACGGTGCACCGCTCGGATTCGCGCGCGGTCCCCAGCAGGATGCCGCCTAGTTGGCCGCCATCGGTTCCGGCCGGGCCGCGGATCTCCCGCGCGAGACGCTCGACCAAGCTCAGGTTGACGCGAACCGAGCCAGCCTTCCCCGGCACTTCCGCCTCGAAGTACTCCGCCGCCGGCGGGGTCGCTTCAGGTTGCGGGCTTGTCTCGGGAATGGACATCTCGATCGCTTCGGCCGTTTTCGGAGTCATGCTGTCTGCTTTTGAACGAAGCCGCCATCGAACTTCGTGACGGGTTCCTGGGAGGCTGTGCGATAGCTGCTCTCTCGAACCAGCCCCGCCAGTTCGCTGAGCTGTTGCTCGATCTGCGACAGCCGCAGTTCGATCTTTTCGGCCCCGGCTGCGGACTCGGCGCCAAGGCAATCGACCACCATCCGCCAGACCGCGGTCCGCGCAAAATCCGAAAGGCTGCGTGAGTCGCCCGAGGCGCACGCTCTTTTTAACTCTAGAAACTCCTCTTCCGACAGGCGGAAGTTGATCGCGCGCGTCCGGCGCTTGTTCTTGTAAAGGTCCATGGGCGGCTACGTTGTGAACATGGCTCTTTTCAGGGCCTTAGCTGAGTTGACTGAATGGGACTTCGTGCGGCGAAAGACTCAAGCGCCTAGGGAGAGTGCCCGGAAGTTCGATGGGGCGCTCACCGCATTCTTGGCAAGCGGCATGACCCATCGCCGGTCCACCTCGACGGCAATCGAGCGGCGCAGCAGACTCACCGAGAGCACCAGTCGCTCCCGTCCCTTGATTTCGAGCAGGGTGCCGTGAACTCCACGGAGAGGACCTTCCTCGATGCCGATCTGGCAGCCCACCTCGAGGAACGGCCACGGTTCGACCACAAGTCCGGAACCCACGACGGCCCTCAGCGCTTCTATCTCGCTGTCCAGCACAGGAACGGGTTCCTTTCCGCTTCCCACGATACGCAACACCCCGGGCGTAGTCAGAACCGGCAGCCGGCGGCGGACGTCGAACCGGCAGAAGACATACCCGGCAAATAGAGGCAACTCCACGTCCTTGAACCGGTCCGACCAGCGGCGCCGGCTGCTGTACAGGGGCGCGAATTCTTCGTAGCCCTTGAATCGCAGTGCCGCGGAGGTGGACTTTTCGTGTCGCGGTTTGACCGACAGCGCAAACCAGCGGGTGTCCGCTCCAGCTTCTTCCGAATTCCAGTGTCTCGGCCCGGCCGGCCGAGCTTCATGCCCGTCGCAACGTTCGGACATAGCTCACGCATTCTCAGTCCCAACCGCTACTGAGCCTCCATCACGAACAGCACTGTAGCTCGTGCTTGCCGGCTGGCCCTAAGAGCCGCGATCTGAAACGCCGGTCGCCGATGCTTCAGTTGGTCACACGCTTACATGGGATACTGGCGCCGCTTAGGTGCCCCGGCTCCCGCAGGGAAGCGAAAACCTTGCCCCTCGCATGCCCCTCATGGCGCCTCGCACTGACAGCCCCGTAACACACGCATGCCCCTCGCCGAACTACAGTTCAACCTGGGGTTAGGCGTTTCGCTAAGTTAGCTGCTTCGTGTATACAATTGTGTCGCAAGGGGCTGGCTGCTGTCAAGAAAAAAAGTTAATGACACTGTATGTCGTTGTATTTGAATATAATATTTGTATTAAAAATGTCTGCAATACGTGTCGGCGGGCGCGGCATCGCACCCGCGTAGTCCCCAGCGAATAGGAGTACTAACCTAAGGCGGCTAGTCAGGCCCGCGCGGAGGCGGCCTCGATCAGCGCCAGAAGGCTCTCTCGCGGCGTACCGGGGCTGAGACCACCGCCCACCGAGAGGATCAGCGCGGAACCGTCGCTGGCCCCAACCACGCCGCGAGCGGATTGGCGGACCATCTCCGGCGTGCCGCGCACGGCGATCTCCAGGGGCGGCACATTGCCCATCAGGCACATGCGCCCTCCGAGCTTCTGCTGGGCCTCCTGGATGGGGATCTTGTGGGTCCAGTTCAGTACGTCGAAACCCGTATCCGGAAGGTCGGCCAGGAACGGCCGCACATTGGCATCGTTGTGGTAGACCTTCACGCACTCAGGCGGGAATGCATCCGCGATCTGCTTGAGGTAAGGATGAGCGAACTCCCGATAGGCGCGGGGCGACAGGAACCCCACGATGTCGTCCAGAACCAGAATGCCTTCGAAGGTGTCGCCGATCTCCTCCGCCTGGGCCGTCAGCCAATCGATCGTGGTCCGCGTCGTCAGAGCCAGCAGGCGCTTCACCGCGTCGGGCTGGTCGACCATGTCGGTCATGAGGTTCGTGACGCCGCGCAGAAACGAGGCCAGGCACAGAGGCCCCCGCGCCGCCACCATGGGAATCGTATAGCCGGCATCGAGAATCCGCGGCTTCAAGCCGCGGTAACGGTGAAGAGCGAGCGGCATCAGCCCGTCCGTCAGCGGATTGACGGGGGCCATGCCGTCCATATCCTCCAGGCGCACGAGCGAGGGGGATTGGTCGGGCGTGCGGTCGGCGTGGAAGTGAATGCGGTTCCCGAAGGCCGAAGGCTCGATTGCCATCCCGAACTCCACCCACCAGGACGGCAGCAGGATGATTTCGGGAAACTCGCGCACGACCCGGAGGTTAGCCTCGAACCAGGTTTGCGAATCGAAGTAGTAGTCGAGATGGCTGATCCCGACATAGCCCGGTATCCAGGGGCTGTCCACGATCAGGGCCAAAGGCACACCCGCACCGGGCTCGCGCTTGGCCGCTCTTTTAAACTGCCGCCACTGCTCAGGTCGCATGCGTCCTACCAATTGTCATTCGATTGATCGCCCGACCGCAAGGCGCATGCCTGCCGCAACAGGTCCGGCCCGGCGACGCCCGGGTTAACGCCCCGTTGTTGGCGTCTGGATCCGAGAATCTCGCAGCAGACATTCGATGTGCTGTAAGTATATGAACATCAAGGAATGGCGGAGAGGGGGGGATTCGAACCCCCGGTAGAGGTTTAGGCCCCTACGACGGTTTAGCAAACCGCTGCTTTCGACCACTCAGCCACCTCTCCGCGGCTGCGCGAACGCATTTGAATCGTAGCATATTCCCAGTCTTGCGGGCCACGCTGTGCTCTTCGCACCTCGGTCCCTCGGCCTGCCGCAGCGCCGTGGGGCGGGCCAAACCGGCGCTTGCGGGGCGCGGGGCGAGGTACGTATGATTGAATATGATTGTTGACAGCATCCCCGAAGGGCTGACCTTCGACGATGTCCTCCTGCTACCGGCCCGCAGCGGCGTGCTCCCCGCCCAGGCGGATACCCGAACTTGCCTGAGCCGCACCATCGGCCTCCACATCCCCATCGTCAGCGCCGCCATGGACACGGTGACCGAATCGCACCTGGCCATCGCGCTGGCGCGCGAAGGGGGCATCGGGATCGTTCACCGGAACATGTCCATCGAGCGGCAGGCCGAGGAAGTGGACCGCGTGAAACGGAGTGAGAGCGGGATGATCGTGGACCCGGTCACCATGGCTCCCGAGCAGAAGATATACGAGGCGCTGGAGGTCATGCGGCGCTTCCGCATCTCGGGCGTTCCGGTCACGCGCAACGGCCGGCTGGTGGGCATCCTCACCAACCGCGACCTGCGGTTCGAGACCAACCTCGACCAGCCGATCGCGAACGTCATGACCAAGGACCACCTCATCACGGTTCCGGTGGGCACCACGCTCGAAGAGGCGGAGCAGATCCTGCATCAGCACCGGGTCGAGAAGCTGCTGGTGGTGGACAAGGACTACGCCCTCAAGGGCCTCATCACGGTCAAAGACATACAAAAGAAGCTGAAGTACCCCAACGCGGCCAAGGACTCCCAGGGGCGGCTGCGGGTGGGGGCGGCCGTGGGCGCGGGCGCCGATTTCCTCGAGCGCGCGCAGGAACTGGTGCGGCGCAAGTGCGACGTTCTGGCCGTCGATACCGCGCACGGGCACAGCGAGCGCGTGCTCGAAGTCGTGAAGGCCGTGAAGAGTAAGCTGCCCGACGTGGAGTTACTGGCCGGGAACGTGGCCACTTACGAGGGCGCGCGGGACCTGATCGCGTTGGGCGCCGACGGAATCAAGGTGGGTATGGGGCCGGGCTCGATTTGCACCACGCGCGTGGTCTCGGGCGCGGGCGTCCCGCAGATCACGGCCATTGCGGAGTGCGCGCGTGCGACCCGCGAGGCGGGCGTGCCGCTCATCGCCGACGGCGGCATCAAGTACTCCGGCGACATCACGAAGGCCATCGCCGCGGGCGCGGACTGCGTCATGATCGGCAGCCTGTTCGCGGGCACCGATGAGAGCCCGGGCGAGACCATCCTCTACCAGGGGCGCACGTTCAAGAGCTACCGCGGCATGGGATCGACCAGCGCCATGGCCGTGGCGAGCGCCGACCGCTACGGGCAGGAGGTCAACTCCAAGCTGGTTCCGGAGGGAATCGAGGGGCGCGTGCCTTACAAGGGACTGCTTTCCGAGATGGTGTACCAACTCGTGGGCGGTCTCAAAGCCGGCATGGGCTATTGCGGCGCGTCCACCATTCGCGAGTTGCAGGAACGATCGCGGTTCCTGCGCGTGAGCCCGGCCGGCCTGCGCGAAAGCCACGTCCACGACGTGATCATCACCAAGGAAGCGCCGAACTACCGCGTCGAATAGCGATGAACTGTCCCACCTGCGGCGCCTCGATGCGGTTCGACGATATCAAAGGTTGCCTGGAGTGCGGCTTTTGCGGCAACATCCAGGTCCTCGAACCGGACGCCGACGGCGTGGCCATGCTGGCGGAAACGTCACCGCTCAAGTGTCCAATGTGCAAGACTCCGCTGGAGGCAGCCGCCGTCCACGGCCTGCGGCTGCTGTGTTGCCCGCGCTGCCGTGGCCTGCTGGTGGGCATGGACGCCTTTATCGAGATGGTCGGTATGCTGCGGGCGGACCGCGCCGAAGCGCCGGAGTCTCCGCACCGCCTCGATACGAAGGACCTGGACCGCGCTTACCAGTGCCCGCAGTGCGGAGCGCGCATGGACACGCACCCTTACGCCGGACCGGGCCACGTCGCCATCACCACCTGCGAGTTCTGCCAACTGGACTGGCTCGACCACGGGGCGCTGAGGCACATGGTCGCCGCGCCGGGATGACGAGCGCACAGCCTGGGTCAGATCCCGCCGGGGGACGAAAATGGGAGCATGACCGGCGTAAGGATGGACAAGTGGCTCTGGGCCGCCCGATTCTTCAAAACGCGCGCGCTCGCCGCTCGGGCGTGTGACATCGGCAGGATCGAGTCCAACGGACAAGAAGCCAGGGCTGCGCGGGAGGTCCGGGTTGGCGACGTCTTGCGGGTGAAGAACGACGGCGGCGACTTTCAGGTCGAGGTCCTGGCCCTCAGTGAGACGCGCGGCCCGGCGGCAGTTGCGCAGACGCTCTATCGCGAGACAGAGGCGAGCCGGGAACTGCGGCTGAAGCTGGCAGAAGAGCGCAAGGCGATGCCGCATTTCGAAGCGCTGCGGGAAGGCAAGCCATCGAAACGCGATCGCCGCGAGTTAGACCGGCTTCGAGGTAGAGCGTAAGCGCCGCTACTGACGCTGGAAGACGAGGCTGATCGGCCTCTGATCCGGCCTTAGGACGCTGACCATCATGGTGCCATCCGCGGCCAGGGTGTAGCTTTCGAGAGTAACTGCGCCGGACTGCGTCGTGGTCACCTTCAGGATGTTGTGATCCCACTTGGTCTTGCTCTTGAGGTCTTTGCCGGTGCGGATTGTGGCGTTATTCTCGGCGTCGGTGATGTCCTTATAAAAGAAGGTGTCGGTGGCGCCTTCATACCTGAAGCTGCGAGAAACGATGATAATGCCCTCCCGATCGGCGATGGTCACGGTGCCGGTTTGAACGACGGGCTGGCCGGCAAAATCGCTCTTGGTGGGCACCAGCGTCCAGGTGCCGTTCAGGTCGCTGTGGTCGCGCGCGTAGGCGGAGAAGGCGAACAGGAAGGTCGTCAAGACCGCCCCTGCAATTGCGGTAGTCGAATATGTCCTCATAGTTTCCTCCGAAGGCTAACGGGAATGTTAGAGCACGCGCGGTGCCGTTGAGGCGACGACGGTGATGCGGGCGGTATCCGATGGCGGCTGGGCCGGCGGAGCAAAGACTGCACTTCTTAGTGCCGTATTCTGCACGCGGCTCGCGGGGCAGAGTCGCGCACCGGGTCGCAAAAGCGGCTCTTGCCGTTGGGCTGGTGCAACGTGTGCCGCAAGCGCCTCAACGGCCATTGGCGTGCCTTTCCCGAACTGGAGGGATGACGATTTATGAGAATCAACTTGAAGCGTTGTATTTGGGTTCTGACGCTGGCGGTGGGCATCGGTGTCGGCGGTGGCACTCTACAGGCTGTGGGGACTCTATCTCCCCAGGACCATCCGACCAGCACAACCGAGCAGCAGGATTATTCGAAAAACAAAACATACCAGCAAGGCGTGCGCGAAGGCCGGTCCGACCACGCGCGCAACCTGGATCACAGCAAGAAGAGACATTTCAAAAAGGACGACGACCAGAAAGCATACGAGGCTGGCTACCAGGACGGCCACGGCAAGTAGTAGCTATCCTGCGCCGACCGCCAACGAAGGCCGTCCGCATTCATGCCTGACAGGCGGCCCTTCGTTCGCGGAGTCCGGCTATATTGAATTGTGGGAAAGACGTGGCGGCGCACGCTGGCTGTTGGGCTCGCCTTCGTGCTGGCGATCGCGGGCGTTTTTTTCTTCGCCTCCAGAGCCAGCCGGCGGTTGCGCCACATGCGCGCGGAGAATGAGCCCATCCACGCCTGGATGTCGGTTCCATTTATCGCGCACACCCACAATGTCCCGGCCGCTGTGCTGTTTCAAGCCATTGGTGTCCAGCCGCAGGAGCCGCACGACCGGCGATCCGTTCGCCGCCTCGCTCGCGACCTGAACCGCCCCGTTCCCGAGCTGATAGCCCAACTGCAACGTGCCATCGATGCCGCCGCGCATCCACCCGGCGGCCCACCTCGATGAACGATCAGCTCCTCGCGGCGGTTTCAGAGTACGGGGCGCCGGCGCTTTTCGGAATCGTCACCGTGGCGGCCATCGGAGTGCCGCTGCCCGTCACGCTCCTTCTGATTGTCGTGGGCTCGATGATCTCGCAAGGCGCCATGAACCTCTGGTGGGCCATTGGCGTGGCCGGCGCCGGCGCCATCCTCGGCGATCAGGCCGGCTATGCCATCGGACGATGGGGCGGGCCGGCGGTCGTCACGAAGCTCAGCGCTCTGTTGGGAAGGCGCGCCAGCATCGAAGCCATGGAGGCCAAGGCGAGAGCCTGGGGCGGCCCCGGCATCTTCATCACCCGCTGGCTGCTCAGTCCCCTGGGACCCTGGATCAATCTGGTCAGTGGCACGGCCGGCTACCCATGGCGCCGATTCCTCTTCTGGGACGTTCTGGGTGAGATTACGGGGGCGGCTGTCTTTATCTCGTTGGGGTGGTTCTTCAGCGATCGCGTGATGGCCCTGGACGCGGCTCTGGGCGACATGACTTGGGCGATCGCGGCTTTGCTGGCGGCCCTCATTCTCGGATATCAACTGGTGGCGTATCTCCGCCGGCCCGCTAAGAAGGCGCCACCTTCGGCGTAGCCACGGTGTTTCCTAGCCGGACGGCAGTCGGCGGGACTATACTTAATCCCGGTATCCGGCGATGTCTGGGAAGGCGGTGAATATGCCATGGTTTCGTGCCTTGCTGTTTATGAGCGCCCTCGCGCCCTCGTTTGCATTCCAGTCGACGGTCTCCCTCCCCGAACTCGCCCGCTCTGTATCGCCATCCGTTGTGCAAATAACGACGCGCGATCAGAACGGGAATTTTCTCGGCCTAGGGACCGGCTTTGTCGTTGCACCCGATGGGCTCATCGCGACGAACTTTCATGTCGTGGAGGGCGCGTATGCCGCGTCGGTGACACTGCCGAACGGCGACATCTACGACGCCGTATTCGTGGCTGACACCGATCGGCGCAAGGACCTGGCGCTCATCAAGATCAAAGCGCTCAGTCTGCAGCCGGCAAAGCTGGGGGACTCGGACTCCATCCAGATAGGACAGCATGTCGTCACCGTGGGCAACCCGAGCGGCCTTGCCGGTTCCGTTTCGGACGGAATCCTGAGCGGCGTCCGGCAAGGGGTGGGCATGAAGATATTGCAGATCACCGCCCCCATCTCTCCGGGCAGCAGTGGCGGTCCGCTCCTGAACGATGCGGGCGAGGTCATTGGCGTCACGCAAGCCACCGTTGCGGGGCAGAATCTCAATCTCGCCGTCCCCGTTAATTACCTCAAGCCGCTGATCAAGTTCCTGAATCCGTCCCAGCTCGCCACGCTTGCGGCTTTCAACGCGGGCGCGCTGAAGTCTGCGGCCACCAAACCCGAGAAGCCGAAGGCCGGCCAGCTCCCATCAAACACCACCCTCGATGGAGCATGGTCCGCGACTATTTCCGACGCCAAGGGATCGGCGTCCTGGCAGTTCAACCTGGTCCAGGACTCCCAGGGCGATGTAATAGGCGCCTATACCACGTCACTCGGCGGCGCGGGGCAAATCAAGGGCGCGCTCAGAGACTCCGAGCTGGTTTTCGAGCTTACGCAGTCCACCCGCGACTGTGCCGGGGTATTCAAAGGAACCGCCAAGGTTGAGGTGGACAAGGCCGTCGGGACGTACACAGGCACAGACTGCCAAGGGGATCACGGCAAGGGTACTCTCACTATGACCAGGGCCGGATCTTCGCCGCAGCCGGCATCCCGGCCGCCAAGTGTCCAGGTTGTGGATGGGCGCGCGGACGAGATGCGGGGCGTCAGGTATGTTTTCGTCTCGGCTGGAAAGAGCCTGCCGGCCCGCAATGAGATCGTCCAACTTCTAACCGAGGGAGGCTTGAAAACGGTCGCCGATTACCGGCAAGCCGACCTGCTGCTTTATTTCGCGATCTCCAAGCCCACCAATCAATACTCCCAACAAGGAGAGCTGATTGTTTCCGATATCGTCGGCCAGGCTTTCCGGCCCAATGCCCCCTCCGGCTGGCGTCGCGTGTGGACGTACGGCGACAAGGTTGTGAAGCCCTCGGTCACAGACGAGGACATCGCCAAGACCTTCACCAAGGCCTTCTTGAACGTATTCAAACACGTCAACCGCTGAACGCCCGGCGCGTCGGCTAAAGCGCCGCCTTCGGCGTGGCCGCGGTCTTCCAATTGATGACGTGATAGGTGGCTGGGACGGAACCGGCGTTCTTCAGCCCGTGCAGTTGATTCGACGCGTTGAAGATCACCGAGCCCGGGCCCAGCCTGATCCAGTCGCCATTGACCAGAGCTTCCACCGTGCCCTCCTTCACGATCACCATTTCCTCGTTCGGGTGACGGTGGGGCGGGTGAGGCGACTCTCCGGGATTCAAAGTCGTCACGTGCAGTTCCAACTCCTCGAGCGTTGCCGTGGGCGCCTTGAAGAACGCTCTTACGCTCCCTACCTTCGTTTCCTTCGCGGGAATGGAGTTCCAGTCGAATGCCGACGACTGCATGAGCACCGGGGTCTCCGGAATCGCGGGCGCCGCGGCGAGGGCCACAATCATGTTTCTACGCGTCATCATTTTTCGATCCTCCACGGCCAGCGTTGCGGGCGCGACAACAGGCCGTTCGCTTCGTCGTCGTTGTGGAACCGTTCCCTGGCCGGATCCCAATACAATTTGCGTTTGAGTTTCATGGCCGCGTGGCGGAGCAGGCAGGCGGAGCAGGATCGGTGTCCCACCTCGACCGGCGCGATGGGTGGGCGGCGCGACTGCACGCAATCGAGCCAATTGCCGTGATGGTCTTTGCTTTCGTAAAGGTGGATCTCGTCCGGCCCGATCGCGGACGCGATGATCTTCGGATCGCTGGCGGCCAGGGCCTGGCTGTCCCTGAGCTTCGCGACGGGATCGCTCGGGGTGACCGCCGCTTCGTTTCCGCGCGACACGAAGATCCAGCCTGCGGTCCCCTCGAAGCGGATACCGTTGGGAAAGTCGCCGCTGACAATCATTCGCACGCCGTTCGCGTACACCGCCTCGGTCTTGAATTTGCCGTGCACGTCCCACAACCCTTTCTTCGGGAACTCCGCCCAGCCGGAGACTTCCACCGGGCCGGTGTACTCGGTTCCCATGGCCCAGTGGGCGCAGTCGATGTGGTGCGAGCCCCAGCCGGTGATCATGCCGGCGCCAAATTGCTCGCAGCGCAGCCAGCCCGGCCGGTCATAGCCTTCCTGCGGATGTACGCGCTTCTCAGTGTAGTAGACATAAGGAGTCGAGCCCAGCCACATTTCGTAATTCAGATTCCTGGGGACGGGCATCTCCGGCTCCTCGTCGCCGGAAGGGTCGCCGGGCAGCCCAACCTGCACGGTCTTCAATTCTCCAATCCGCCCGTTGAGGACCAGTTCCGCGGCGTAGCGAAACTGGGGTGAGGACCGCTGCTGACTGCCGAGCTGGAGAATGCGACCCGTGCGCTGGACGGCGTTGCTCAGCGCTCGGCCCTCGGCGATGGTGAGCGACGTGGGCTTCTGCAGGTAGACGTCTTTCCCCGCCTCGACCGCCGCAATGCCTATCAACGCGTGCCAGTGATCGGGCGTGCTGACCACCACGGCGTCAATATCCTTGTTCGCGAGGAGCTCGCGGTAGTCGACGTATCCGGTCACGCCGTCGTGGGTCTTGTAGTAACCGTTGACCAGGGTCTTGGCATCCTCCATCCTCTTTCGGTCGAGGTCGCAGACGGCGACGATCCGGGCGCGGTCGAACTTCCACACGCCGGGCAGGTCGTGTATCCGCGAGATGCGTCCCGTGCCGATCGCGCCGACGTTGATGCGATTGCCGGGCGCTGTCTTCCCGAAGACGGAGGACGGAACGATGGCCGGGAAGCCGGCGACGACGGCGGTCCCCATGAACCCCCGGCGCGACACTTGCTTGTCTTGGCTGGTCATTTCAGCCTCTGCGTCTGCTGCTGCGCTTTCAGCACCAGTTCGGTCGCCAGAAAGCAGTGCTGCTGTGGCATGGCCGTCTCGGTGCGGTTGAGTACGTCCGAGACCAGTTGCTCGCCGTAAGGCAGGCGCTGTGTGGAGCAGTCGATGTAGCGGGTTTCTTTCTGGTCCACGAGGAACAGATGGCTGCCGCCGGGCCGGCCGGCGATGTCGATGTTTTTGCGAATCTCGATGAAGCCGTCGGCGCCGAGGATGGTCAGGCGCCCGTCGCCCCAGGTCGCCAGTCCGTCCGGCGTGAACCAGTCCACGCGGATGTAGCCGGTCCCGCGATCGCCGCGCAAAAGCACGTCGCCGAAATCCTCGAAATCCGGATACTGGTGGTTGTTGACGTTGCCGATCTGGGCGGCCACAACTTGCGCGCTGGTCGAGCCGGTGAAGAAGAGGAATTGGTCGGCCTGATGCGAAGCGAGGTCGCAAAGGATGCCGCCGTACCTCTTTTTGTCGAAGAACCAGGCCGGGCGCTCCTTAGGATTCATGCGATGAGGGCCCAATCCTACGGTCTGCACGACTGGCCCGATGGCGCCGGCCTCGACCAGTTCCCCGGCCTTGACCGTGGCGCGATTCTCCAGCCGCTCGCTGTACATGATGGAGTAAATGCGGCGCGTCTCGTCCTGAACACGGCGGACCTCGGCAAGCTGCTCGAGGGTGACGACGCCGGGCTTGTCGGACATGTAGTCCTTGCCATGCTGCATCACGCGGATGCCGAGCGGGGCACGCTCATCCGGAATGGCGGAGCTGAGCACCAGTTGGATCGAGCCGTCGTCGAGGATCTCGTTCTCGTTGCGGGCGGGCCTGGCCTGCGGAAAGCGCTTCAGGAATGCCGCGGACAGGTCCGGTTCCTGCGCATACAACCAAACCAGTTCTCCTCCGCCGCGGAGCACCGCTTCCACTTGGCTGTAAATGTGGTAGTGATTGATCCCGATCACCGCGAACTTGATTCGCGGGGAACTCTTCCCGGCCTGGCCGGAGCCGGCAGCCTGTTGCGGGAGCGCTGAGGCAACGGCCAGCGATCCGCCGAGGACATTCATGAATGCGCGCCGATCCACTTGCATGTGTGTCATCGCCTCTCCCGTTCAAAATAGCCCCTTACGGGATACCGGGTCAAAGAGTAGAGGAAGGCGGAGGATATGACCATGCCCGAGGCGCTTCTCAGCCAACCTCCATTCGCGACAAAGCTCGCCACGTCTCCGGAGCCATCGATCGCGAACAGGACGACGGCGAACCACCAGGCCCACTTCTTTCGGCGGAGCAGACCGATAGCGGCGGCGAACGTTGCGGCGCCAAGCAGCAGCAACAGGAGTCCCGAAATCCTACCCCAGGCGCGAAAGGCCGCCGCCCCCGGTTTGTTGATCTCCCATAAGCGGTCCAAGAGCGTGCCAGGAAACAGCAACGAGCCTGCGACGACCGCAGCAATCGCAGCGGCGGCGAACAGAAAGGCCGCCACGATGGCAACCGTTCTCGGCCTTTGCTCCATAAAACCCAGCTTATTTGCAGTATACGCCTCCAGTTTTCGGACGATCTTGGCCGATAGAAACTGCGCGAGGCAGCGGGCCGCCGTTCATGCAATGGCGGGACGTTACGGCAGCCGGATCAATGGGTCGCACGAAGCGACGATAGCAGGGGGCAAACAAATTCGCGGCTCTGCGCGCGAACTAGCGGTACATGACCACCATTACTTCGGGCGGGTGTAGCGCGGTGGTGCTGGGCGATTCCTTCGATGGCGGAAGTTGCAGTCCCGTGGTGGAACCGGCCCACCAGATATCGGCCAGGGAATAGTCGAAGCCTTCATGGCGAAACACCAGGCTGGATTGAGCCGGAGCGCTGCCGCGCGCCGCGGCGCTCCCCATGAAGAAGGCCGTATGCCGGCCGTCGCTGCTTCGCATGACCAGCAGGCCGCTGTTGTCGATGCCCGGCCGGCCGATCGAGTACTCACCAGCAGGCATGTAAACGTTGTTGATCGTGAACGTGAACGGTACGTTGACCTGCAGTGTCTCGGGGGACTGCGCGCTGGCCGACGCCGTCCCCAGCGCCGCAAGCATCACTGGAGTGAACAACCATCTGAGTTCCATTCCGAACCCCTCCTCATATCAATTCAGACGCGAGGTTCGCTCCGCGCGGTACAGGCGTAATAGAGTCCGATACGAAACTTTACACTGACGCTGGGTGCATGAGGTTCCTCGGCGCGGATGGAACTGCGGGGCCGCAAGCCGGGCTAGGGCCAACTCCGGGCGTTAGCCGCGGGCGACGAAGCGGAAGAAGAGCGCCTGCTTGGACACGGGTTGCGCGCGCTCGGCGAGCGAGGCCATCTGCTGTTCGCTGAGCGGCGTAAAGTCGCGAGCCAGGGCCAGGTTCTCTTCAAGCTGCTGGACGGAGTCGCAGCCGATTATGACGGTCGAGACCGGCAGCGACAGGGAGTAGTACATCGCCTCGCGCATGGACAGCGGGCCCGGCGTTTTGGCGATGACCGCGCCTTCCCAGGAATGCTGCTGGCGTTCGAGCGGCGGCGGCGTCCATGTCTGGAGAAGCCGCCCGCGCGCGGGCACTTTCATGCCGACGATCCCCATTTGCTTTTCGACCGCCAGCGGCAGGAGCGCGTCCATGAAGCTGAAGTGATGCTTGTCGGCGGCATTGACGGCCAGCAGAATGGTATCGAACGGATGGCGCCGGATGGCTTCCACCAAGGGCTCCGGGCGAAAGTGGCCGGTGACCCCGAGGTAGCGCACCATCTTCTGGTCGCGGGCCTCGAGGAGCGCCTCCATGGCGCCGCCCTTTCCGAAAACCGCCTCGACGTCCTGGGGCTCGCCGATGTCGTGGAGTTGCCACAGATCGAGATGGCTGGTGTGGAGCAGCTCGAGCGATTTTTCGAGCATGCGGAGGGAACCGTCGCGAGTGCGCTCCTTGGTCTTGCTGGCGAGGAAGGCTTCGGCCCGGCGCCGCTTCATGACCTGGCCGACGTAGCGCTCGCTCCAGCGCTCCGGACCGCCGTAGATGGACGAGGTATCGAGGTAATTCACGCCCAGGTCGAGAGCGCGTTCCACCAGGGGGACGGCGACGTCTTCGTTATTTCCGCGCTCGAGAGCGGCCTGACCGCCGAGGCTGAAGATGCCGGTTTTGTAGCCGGTCCGGCCGAGGTTGCGGGTCGGCATGGCGCGGGCGGTAACGGGGTTCTCCGGCGCCACGGCGGTCTCGGCGCGCGCGGGTTCGGAAAGCAGTCCGGCGGCGGCGATTCCGCCGAGTTTCAGAAAGTCGCGTCTGCGATGGCCCATCTTCTTGTCCCCCCCTTTGTCGACAGGCCGGAGGCCTGTCCCACTGGCTTAGTATACGTCAGCTCTTTCCCCGAAAGAGGAACACCAGTTCGATGATCAGGATGGCCACCACCATGGCTTCGAGCAGGAAGGCGCGCGCCTGGTGAAATTCGCCGGCCATGGCTTGATAGAGCTCCCCGGCGGTCTTCAGCTTTTCGTCGACCAGGTCGCGGTAGTCGTTGACTCCGATCTTCCGCGCCGCCAGCCGGTAGGCTCGCGCATAGAACATGTCGCTCAGGAACTTGATTGAATTGTCGACGCGCTCGGTCAGCTCGATCACGTCCAGGCGTATGCGATTGAGCCGCTCGGCCTCCGCCACAGTGCGCCAGCGGCCCCAGATTCCGCGGCGCTGCCCCAGGCTGCGGTGGACGCGGGCCAGCACGCCGGTCAGCAGGTTGTCGTAGTACCGGAATTCGAGCAATTGGGTGTTGGCATACTCCAGAAGCTGCAGCATGGGCGCCGCCCCTTCGGGATTGTCGTACACGAAGGCTGCCATCCAGGCGACCACGAGCAGGTCGGTGGGGTAGTAGGAGAGCCATTGCTGCAGAATTTCCTGCCGTTCGGAATCCGACAGCTCCACGGATTCCGCGCGAACGATCTGCGCGATACGGCCGCCATAGTCGGAGACCAACTCGCGGGCCAGAAGGGCGGGGCCGGCTTCGGCGCGCGCCTCGCGCAAGTGGACCGCGTAGTAGTCTTCGAAGGTCCAATCGGTATAGGGCTTGAGGAGGGCATCGCGGATCCGCTGGACCTGCGACTTGGCCACTTCCGCCGCCCGGCGTTCCAGGTCCGCGGAACCGATCCAGCGGCTGGCGAGTTGGACCAGGCCATCCCAATCGCTTTCGAAGGGCAGTTCCAGAGCGATGCTGACCACCCCGTAGTCGTACACCTTGACGGTGCAGGACCACACTTCGCCGCCCGGCAATTGGACCGCACCCGGCAGGTGCACCAACGGCGGCCGGGCGAACTTGACGTACTCCGGAGAAGGTCCGCGGAACTCGGGACCGCGCCCAGGAGACGGGACCCCCAGCAGCCGGCGAACGTCCTCGAGCCGGATCTCTTCCGAAACGTCGTATTGAAGGAGAGCCCAGAGGGACCCTTTCAGCGACACCATAGCCTCACACCCCGGCTTCTGGTCAGAATTATAGCGACCTTGCGGTCGAGGTGGCGGCCGGCTACGGCCGCCACCGGAACCGGCTCATAATCAGATCGCGTATCCGGAAGGCACGCCGCACGTACGCCACCGGCTTGGCCGTCATGATGTAGAACTCGTCGCGCAGGACGTTTGCCGGGGGCTCGGGTAGGCCTAACCCCGGAGAACAACCGTCGAGGGCCTGGAACCCGGCCGAAACCGGAATCGGTGCATACGGGCCGTCCGCCGAGGTTGCCTCCGGGAACGACGGCTTGCCCAACGCCAGCGCGAATGACACCTGCTGAAAGGGCGAGAAGCAGCGTGTGACATAGGGCGGCCGCGCCCTGTTCGCGAATATGCAGATCCCGATTTCCTGCACCAGAGCGCGGTCGGGCGCTACTGGCATCGTCCGCACGTGGCGGCTCAGCGTCAGGTCGATGGTGCTGTCGAGTTGAACGGGCGCATCCGGGGAGGCCTGGTAGAAACTCGGATCGACGTAGACAGTTAGCCACGCTACGCCCTTCGACAAACCGTGCAACGTTTGGAAGTGCAGCCAGCCAGAGCGCCAGATCCCGCGAGCGCTTTTGAGGCGTACGGAAGACTGGTCTATGCCCACAGCCGCGCCTGGGGGCACATCATCCACGCGCACTGGAATCTCCAGCCACACGCCCTGGGGGTCGTCGGCGTGGGTGGTCCAACGGGACAGCCGGCTCGAAGCGCGCGATTTGTCAAAGGAAATGCGCACCGCGGAGTCGCTGATTCGTTCGCGCGAGAACAGTCTCTGGATCGCGAACACACCGCTCCAGCGAGGCGCGGTCATGACGAGGATGGTGAGCGCCGCCGTGGCGGCCAGGACCGCGCGGGCGAGCGCCGTCCTCCGGTGCGAGTACTGCCAGAAGAGTGCGGCCGCCGTTCCCGCCGCTGCCACCAGCGCCGTGGCGCAATCGCGGATCCAATCGACGGCGCCCCAAACGGGCCAGCTTCCACGGATCAGTTGATTCAGGCTCAGGCCAGCCGCGAACGTTGCGTACACCAGGATGCCCGCCAGCAGGACCTGTCCTAGATTTCGGGTGACCGCGGCCACCGCCGCAGCAGGAAGGACATAAGTGATCGTGAAGAAGACCTGCTTCCAGAGCAGCGCCGGTAGCCAAACCAGCGGCGAGATGCCCAGCGCCGCCAGGGTCGCGAGCTGGCAGATGAGCACCGGCAGGTTGATGAAGACCAGGAGGAATAGGCCCTTGGCCGCCATAAGGTGCTTCCACGAGTACGGCCGCGTGAGCCAATCCTGTTCGTGGCCGACCAGTTTCTCGCCGTGGATTGCGCTTACGACCAGCAGCCAGCACGCTAGTGGCTGGAGAAACTGCCCCAACTGGTAGAGCATCCACCCGGAGTCCTGGCTCTGCTGAAGCGGGTCTATCGCGGCCGCCGCCCCCAGCACCGTCCAGAACAGCAGCGTCTGCGGCCACAGGTGCCTGGCGTCTTTGCGGAGAATTCCGAGGATCCGTTTCATCGGTTGGCCCACTCCCTCAGGTCAGGAATGTCCAGGTCGCGTTCGAAGTGGGCGACGGCTTTGCGCGTGACCAGGTCGGCGCCCAAAGGCGGCGCGTCGGCGTTGAGCCACAGGCTGTCCAACTGCCAGAGTCCACCCCAGGTGGCGTACGGGGCGTAGGAGTTGATCCGATCCCCTTCCTGTGCGACGGACCAAGAGAACTGTCCGGGTGCGTGGACTTCCCGGCGCGACCGCAGATGCACGTGAAGGCAGGCCGGTAGACGCCCGGGCCACAGACAATTCGTCTCCAGGAATCGGTTACCCGACCTCACCAGGCAGAACCCGTCGTCCGGGACCGCCTGCGGCCCGTCGCGCAGGGCCAGGGGCGTAACCTGCTGGGGAGAGAGCAGGGTCAGGGCTACCTTGGCGTGGAGGTGCACAGGGCCGGAGCGGATTCTTCCGTAGAAGGAGCGATCGACGAGCAGGCACAACCAGTCCGCGCCGTCTCCAGCCAGGACCCACTGCACTGCCTCGGCGAGAAGCTGGGCCTGGCCCGCGCCGACGGGGCGAATTAGCGCTCCCCGCGGATCCCAGTCCGACTTCCAGAAATCGCCATTCGGCGTGCTGATGGTTACCCAGGTTCGATCACTGTAGACCGCCATCCCGGCGGGGATGCCTGTGATTCGCACAGGAATTGGGACACTTCGCTGACCTGGAACCTCTTGTCCGAGCTTCATCCGAAAGGCTTCGGAGACCATCAGGATGCGCGGATCGCGGGTGGGGTCGAGAGTGACGCGGGCCGCGGTGGCGGGCACCTGCTGGTCGCTCAGCTTGGCTTGGAGAGCAAAGGCCGTGTGCCAGCCGGGCGTGAACGTGAGAAAGGCAGTGAGGGCCAAGGTGGCCGCTACGATGCCGCGGGAAATCCAGGTCCGCTGCCGTAGGTATTGCAGCAGGAGGATGGCAGCGCCGGCGGCCAACATCAGAGCGGCCACCAACGTGGACCGGAACCAGTACAGGCCTCCCCAGTTGTAGTCCGCTCCGAACCGCAAGACGATTGAGCCGACCATCATTGCGAGAACGTATGACCACAGCCCGGCCGCGAGCGCGGTCCCCACGAACTCGACCAGTCCGGCGCTGATGGAGGCGAGCGCGGCCCCCGGTAGAACGGTTGTCGCCACGAAGAAGAGCTGGCTGACCAGGATGTCTGGCAGGTACGGCACGGGCGATGTCCTACGCAGGAGCAGGCTGGCCGCCTGTCCCAGAAAGAGCGGCAGGCAGGTGAAGGCCAGCACGAAGATCAGCTTCGCCGCGAGTAGATCCCGCTTGGAAAACGGCCGGGTGAGCCAATACTGGCGGTCGCCGGGGATCGCTTCCTCTTGGATCGCGGATGCGACCAGGTACCACCACGCCAGGAACTCGACCAGGCCCAGCGGGTAGCGCACACTGCCAAGACCGGCAGGTTGCGAGAAGGAGAGCCAGCCTATAAGAAGCTCGACCGCCAGCACGACGGCGATGCGCGGCCACAGGTGCCTTACGTCTTTGCGGAAGATGGCGAGGGCGTGTTTCATGACGATGCGCGCCGGCTGGCTCTGGCCAGGGTTACGAAGATGGAGCGCAGCGGCATTCCCTCGGCTTGTATGTCGCGGCAATCGGGGAAGACTCTACGCACTTCCGCGGGCGTGCGCTCCGGATCGAAACGGGTCTCGACGAAGCGGACCACTGGCCCGATGGCTTCGGGCTGCAGCCAGCTCGCAGGCCACTGTTCCGGCAAGACCGGCGCTGTCTCGAACGTCAGCACGACCTCGCGGAAGCGCGCGCGCAGCGCATCCAGTTCCTCGGAGAATTGCAGCTTGTGGCCGTCGAGGTAGCCGATGTGGCTGGCGAAGCTTTCGATCTCGGCCAGGTCGTGCGAGGAGATGAATATGGTGGCGCCTTCGCTGCGCGCGAGCAGGCTTTCGACCAGCTCGTCGCGAACCAGCGCGTCGAGGCCGGTGAACGGCTCGTCGAGCACGATCAGCTTCGGCGAGTAGGCGAGCGAAGACGCCAGCGCCGCTTTCATCTTCATGCCACGCGAGAGGTGGCGCAGCTTGCGGTCCTCCGGCAACTGGAACTGACGCACCAGGTCGGCGGCGAGCGCCCGGTCCCAGGTGGGGTAGAACGTGGCTAGGTATTCGAGGAAGTAGCCCACGGTCATCCACTCGGGGAGTTCCTGGTTTTCCGACACGTAGCCGATCTGCTCGAACTGGGGCGGCCCGAGGCGGCGCGAATCCACGCCCAGCACTTCGCTCGAGCCTCCGCTGGGCGGGAAGATGTTCATGAGCACTTTGATGGTTGTGGTTTTGCCCACGCCGTTGGGTCCGACCAGGCCGTAGATGCTGCCGGCGGGGACTTCCAGATCCAGACCGTCCAGCACCACCGTGCGCCGGAAGCGTTTCGAGAGAGCCTGCGAACAAATGATGCGGGTCATTTCTTCTTACGGCCTCCTTTGCCGGAAGCGGCGCCGTCGTCCTGCCGATCGAGGCGCTGCCAATGCTCCGCCAGCGCGCCGCTCACCTCGCGCAGGCTCATGCCGAGCCTCTTGGCCTCCACCGCCAGTTGCTCCACTTCTTTGTCCAGCAGGTGGGAACGTTCGGCGGGACTCGATTCTGGAGGCTGTGCCACCACCGTGCCCGTGCCGGGCATCACCACCAGAAGCCCGTCGTTGAGCAGTTGGGTGATCACTTTGTGCGCCGTGTTCGGATTGATTTTCAGCGCGGTGGAAAGAGCGCGGACGGACGGAAATGGGTCGCCGGGCCGAAGCTGCCCCGAGATCATGGCTTTTTTCGCCGCGTAGACGACCTGCTCGTACAACGAGCTGCCCGGCTGAAAGGCCACCCGGAACGGTATCACATGTGTATTATTACTGGTAGTACAGTAGAAGTCAAGGGAAAACGCGGCGAGCGGTACGGCACGGCGAGCGACTCCGGCCAATTTCGCTTGCTGCAACACGACCTCTAGCGCGACCTGCTAACATTGCTTCGGCAGCCGGAAGGGAGCAACCATGCGCTGGTACCACTATCTGGCCTACTTCTTCGGGGGCGCATTCCTCGCGAACGCCCTGCCCCATCTCGGCAATGGGATCTCGGGGCATGCCTTCCTGAGCCCATTCGCATCGCCACCCGGGATAGGCTTGTCCTCCTCGATGGTCAATGTCCTATGGGGCCTCTTCAACCTCGCCGTCGGCTATCTGCTGGTCTGTCGTGTCGGCAGCTTCAATCTGCGCAAGACCCAGCACGTGCTCGTTCTCGGGGCGGGCATCCTGATCATGTCGCTTATGCTGGCCCACGCATTCGGACGGTTCCACGGCGGGCTGTGAGCGTTATCGCGCAGGGACACGGGCGGCCTCCGGTCGAGAGTTCGAGGGCTCCACGTCGTCGGGCTCGATCCACGCCAAGCAGGCGGAGGGGAGCGACGGCATGAGCACCATCACACCCGTCGCGTAGAGGAACGACAGGGCCAGGAAGTGGCGTGGCGTCATTAGCTCCCGGAAATGGTCCATGACGACGAGGATCCGGAAGCCCGCGAGTAAGGATAGAAACGCCAGCACGGAAACCACGTGATACGCCTGCCGGTACGCACGGTCGCGCACCCCCTTCTGCCGCTCGTCAATCAAGGGGTTGTCGCTCTTCTCGAACATGTTGCTCTGGATCGTGGGCACGGCCCTGCACGCGAGCAGGAACCACAGCACCAGAGCCAGCGACATCGCGACTGCCCCGGGGAAGAGCCACAGGGGGCTTCCGTGAAACCAGAATTCCACCGCAAGCCCAGTGACCCCACCGAGCAGAAACGCGTAGAGCGCGACCACCCAGCATCGTCGCCCCGCGCGGGTGCTCAGCGTGCTTCGCACGGCGCTGGTCAGCTTCAAGTAACAGGTGCTCGGATTCATGCCGCTCGTCCTCCACTCACCGCCGCTCACCATAGAGTTGCTCGCTCATTGGGCGGAGCGGTGCCCGCGCGAAGATTGCCTCGATTGGGAGCCCGAAGTACTCCGCGACGCGAAACGCCAGTTCGAGGCTGGGGTTGTAGTCGCCGCGCTCCATGTAGCCGATGGTCTGGTAGCTCACTCCCAGGGCGTCAGCAAGCGCCTCGCGGCTCAAACCCCGCTCCGCGCGCAGCACGGCGATCCGGTTGTGCAGCTTGCCCGAGGCGTTGACGCGATCTGCCATCTCTATCGAACTATTTTGTTTATATAATAAATTATACAAACAGTCAACTGCTAAAACTGACTGGTAGCCGGAGATCGCGATTGTGGCTCCCGGGGGGGACGCGGTGACCACGCGGATTATAGGTAGGAAGAAGCGAAGGTCCGTGAGCGCTGGAGAGGGATGGTGGCCAGGGACGGAATCGAACCGCCGACGCCGGCCTTTTCAGGGCCGCGCTCTACCAGCTGAGCTACCTGGCCATAACTTCGTTATTCTACCAGACGCTCACGCCTCGCGCAGAGCGGCCAGCGCTTCCGACGTCGCTCGCTCCACCTCGGCGTGCAGGCTGCGGCCATGCGCGTCCATCCTGACGATGGCCAGAAAGTTGTGCACCTTGAGGTGCCACGGCGGCTCTTACCGGCTTCCGCCCCACCTGAGGCCGCCGCCTCCGCCCGGCGTTGACTGTATCCGGTAGCCGTGCCTCTTCGCCCACCACTGCGCATCAGCTTCCAGCTTCGAATTGCCGCAGTTGAGGAGGTCCTGAGCCATCTGCGCGTTGCCGAACTTATCGATCGCCTCGATGAAGGCACTCTCCGAATCCGGGTCGCCCCTTGCGATAAAAAAGGCGTAGGCTCCAGCGATCACCTCATAGTCACGCGCCCTCAATGCCCCCATCAGGAACTCGGCTGAGCGGGGGTCCTTGATCTCGCCCAAGGCGTAGGCCGCGAGGCGACGGTCGAGCCCAGATGATCGGGAGGCACGAAAAGCTGGTCGCGCACGTGGCGGGCCGCGACGGTCGAGCCCAGATGATGGGGAGCCAATGGCGGCGATTAGGGGCTCCACGGCGGGCCCGCCGATCTTTCCCAGCGCGCGGAACTCGTACAAATGCGAAAAACCGTAAACACAGGGCTTTTTGCTGGCGGCAATCAGGGGCTCCACGGCCGGTGCGCCGATCTTCCCCAACGCGTCGACCGCGGCGTCCAAGAAGTCAGTGCGAGAATAGCGGTCCAGGTCCCAGAGGGCGGCGATTAGGGGCGTGACCGCGCTGGGGTTTCTGGCTTCCCCAAGGGCCTTGGCCGCTTGGATGCGGACGGCCACATCCTTGGCCTTCAGCATCTCTATCTGCTGACTCACGAAATCAGTTTGCCCGTACCCAACAGTCACGAACCCAAGAACGCACAGGCACACCAATGCCTTCCCGCCAGACCGTCCTTCGACTCGACAGACCATTTGGGCGCCCTTCTCTTCCTCGAATGATCTTACATCAGCCGCGGCTCCGGGCTCGCCTCAAACCCGCAACTCTCGATTTCGTCTAGCTAAGGAACCTCGCGGATCAAACCAGGAAACCCGAGCTGCGCTACCAGACACTCACGCCTCGCGCAGAGCGGCCAGCGCTTCCGACGTCGCTCGCTCCACCTCGGCGTGCAGGCTGCGGCCATGCGCGTCCATCGTGACGATGGCCAGGAAGTTCCGCACCTTGAGGTGCCACATCGCCTCGGGGATGCCGAAGTCGAGCAGGTACACGCCGGCCACCCGCTCGACCGCGCGCGCGTAGACCTGCGCCGCGCCGCCGATGGCGTGTAGGTAGACCGCGCCGCATTCCTCCATCGCCACCAGCGTCCTGGCCCCCATGCCGCCCTTGCCGACCACCGCGCGAACGCCGTAGCGGCGGATCACCTCGCCTTGATAGGGTTCCTCGCGGATGCTGGTGGTGGGGCCGGCGGCCTTGGTCACCCATTCGTCGCCCTGCTTCAGCATCACCGGGCCACAGTGATAGAGGATGCCGCCCCGCAGATCGACCGGCGGCGCGTTCTCCATGAGGTAGGTGTGTACAGCGTCGCGGCCGGTGTACATGTCGCCATCGATCAGCACCACGTCGCCCACCTTGAGCGCGCGCACCTGCTCTTCCGTGAGCGGGGCTTCCAGGTGGATCTCGCGGCCGGTCAGCGGAAGGCCTTCGGCCTTCGCCAGCCGCTCGACGGGCCGCGCCGGATCGCGGTACAGCCACTGGGTGATGGCGCCGCTCGCGGCGTCGAGCCGCACACCCAGCCGCCGGAAGGCCCAGCATTCGTAGGCCACCGAAACGAAGAAGCTGGCCGGCAGCCGGTTGGCCGCGGCAATCTTGCAGCCGATCAGCGAGACGTTCCCGCCGAATCCCATGGGCCCCACGCCGATCCGGTTCGCCTCTTCGAGGACGCGAGCTTCGATGCCGGCGAGAGCGGCGTCCGCGTTAACGTCGTCGAGCGGCCGCAGCAGTTGCTCCTTGGCCAGCTCGTAGCCGTGCGCGCGGTCGCTGCCGATGCATACGCCGAGCGCGCCGGGCGAGCAGCCCTGCCCCTGCGCCTGCCACACCGCGTGCAGGATGCACTTGCGCACGCCTTCGAGGTTGCGGTCCGCGCGGCCCAGCCCTTCGAGCGGGCAGGGCAGCGAGTACTGAATATTCTTGTTCTCGCAGCCGCCGCCTTTCAGGATGAGACGGACCTCGATGTCCCGCTCCTCCCACTGCTCGAAGTGGAAAACCGGCGTGCCCGGGCCGAGGTTGTCGCCGCTATTGCGGCCGGTGATGGAATCCACCGAATTGGGACGCAGCTTGCCGCGGCGGGTGGCTTCGGCGATGGCTTCGCACACCGCCTTGCGGATCTCGATCTGGCTGACTCCGAGCGGCGTGCGGACGAAGAACGTGGGCATGCCGGTGTCCTGGCAGATGGGGGCTTCGTCCTCGGCGGCCATGTCGATGTTGCCGGCGATGATCGCGAACGCCTGCGCGGCCTGCGTTCCCGGCGTTTCCGCGGGGCCGGCCGCCGCCATTGCCGCTCGAACGTCCGGCGGCAGGTTGGTCGAGGTCTCGGTAATCAGATCGAGAAGGCTGCTTTTGAGGAACTCCATGGCGATTCCATGGTAGCGCCGCCCCACAAGTGGCTGGGAATTCGATATACTGCCCTGCTGCGGAGGTTCACATGGCGGAGTTCCGGTTGGGCGACGACATCGACGACTTTTGCGTGAAGTGCCGGCGGCTCACGAACCACTCGATTGTGTCCTTGATGGGCACGCAGCCGGCGAAGATGCGCTGCCGCACCTGTTACCACGAGCACGACTTCCGCAAGGGCGAGCCTCCGCCGAAAAAAGAGACCAAGAAGGAAGCCCTGTTCAAGCAGGTGCTGGCCTCGGTCGATCCGGCTGCGGCCGCAGCCGAGACCGTGGAGCCGCCCAAGAAGCCGAAGGCGCGGGGCAAGAAGGCGTAGTGAAGCGAGCGCGTGGCGCGCGTGCGCGCTCGCGGCCGGAACGGGCTGACGTGAGACACTCGCAAAACAGAGTTTGTCGGCGGGTTGGTCTGGTGGCAGCATTGATGCTGCTGGCCGGTGCAGGTTCTATCCTCTTGGCGCAGCCGACTGTACAGATCGTTTCGCCGGCGGATGGCGCCGTTGTCAACCCTGGCCAAGCGCTCACCGTCACTGTTCAGGCATCAGGAACCAGCTTCCACCTTGTGGGTGTCCTGGGCGACGGTTGCTTCGGAAGCGACCAATCGCTGACCACGACGCCCTACGTGTTTACAATCCAGATACCGCCCCAGATCAGCCCGGGCCTTTACTCCCTCACGGCGCTTGGGGCCCCAGCGAAAGGAGACCCGGTCTATTCGAAGACGATTTTCGTGGACGTCGAGAGGTCGGACACGGCCGTCGGCATAAGCGCGGATACACCGACCCTGCTGCTTGAGGCCGGCGTGCGGACGATCCTGTCCGCGACTGCGACTTACGCGGACGGGACCACGTCGGACATTGCGCGATCCACGCAGACCACGTACACTTCTGATACACCAACCGTTGTCACCGCATCGGGGCACCGGGTTACTGCTGTCGGCCCTGGTACGGGTAACATCACAATCGCCTATGGGGGCAAGTCAGCCCGGGTTTCGGTGACCGTTCCACAACCCGTGACAGTCGTGCCAACGGCGGTCGCGCTCAACCCGTCGATGAGCCAGCAGTTCTATGGCGACACGGCCCTGCCGCCGGGAACCGATTTCACCGTCACCTGGTCCCTCCATCCTGAACTAGGCAGCATCGACGATACGGGGCTGTACACGGCGCCGTCGTCCGTCGATTCGTTGGCAAGGGTCGTTGTCACGGCTACCAGCGTGGCCCGTCCGACTGAGTCCGGCTCCGCCGAGGTCCAGCTTCTTCCTCCCGTATCGGTCAGCGTCAGCCCTCCTCTGGCTACTCTGACCGCGGGCTCAAAGCAGCACTTCAGTGCGACACTGACAAACTCCGTGGACCGGACGGTAATCTGGTCAGTTATTCCGCCCGGGACGGGCATTCTGGACCGGCGGGGGAACTACACGGCACCCGCGACGATTACGACGCCGCGGACAGTCACCATCAAGGCGACGAGCGAGGCCGACAAGAACGCGACGGGTTCGGCGCAGGTGAAGCTTGTGCCGTCACGATAGCGGACGGCCTTCCTTCACGACGGTTTACCCATCTCAGACCCAGCAGTTCGCCCCCCTACGGCAGCCCTTCAATCAATCGCTCGACATCGCCGGGGCTGATATAGAAGTGCGGCGAGGTGCGGACCCAGCCCTGGCGGGGTGCGGCGATGATCGCTTTGTCCTTGAGCTGGCTGACCACGTGCCGCGAATCGAGGCCCTCCTTGCGGAAGCTCACGATGCCGGCGCCGGTCGAGGGAGTGCGGGCTCCGAGCACCGCGTAGCCCTTGGCGGCGACGCCCGCGGCGATCTGATCCCCAAGCGCCTGGACCTGGGGCGCGATGCGATCGAGGCCCACATCGAGAAGGAACTCGATGGCCGCTCGCAGGCCGTAGCACCCGATCGTGTTCAGCGTGCCGCACTCGTAACGGCCGGCGTCGCGGCGGAGGGTCATGTCGCGGCTGGCGTAGTCGGCGTAATGAGCGACGTTGGTCCAGCCGAACTCGACCGGTTCGATGGCATCCTGAAGGTCCTTCTGAACATAAAGGAGCCCGCAGCCTTCCGGGCCCAGCAGCCATTTGTGGCCGTCGGCAGCCAGCGCGTGGATGCGGGCCTTTCTCACGTCGAGCGGAAAGGCGCCGAGCCCCTGGATGGCGTCCACTATGAACAGGCAACGGTGGCGGTGGCAGATCTCGCCGATGGCTTCGAGGTCGGCGCGGCGGCCGCTGAGGTATTGAACGAAGCTGATGGCGAGCAGGCGCGCGCCGCGGGCGGCCTCATCGATGCGGTCCAGAGGATCGGAGGCGGAGAGCCACTCGACTCGTACCCCTTCGCGCTCGAGGCGCTTCCAGGGAAAGACGTTGGCCGGGAACTCCTCCTGAAAGCCGATCACGCGGTCGCCGGGGCGCCAGTCCACGCCCAGGGCGATGGTGGCGATGCCCTCGGAGGTGTTCTTAACCGTGGCGATCTCGTCGCGGTGCGCCCCGATGAGCCGGGCCGCGGCTTGCCGGACCCCTTCATAGGCCGCCAGCCACTGGTCGTAGTGCAGGGAGCCGAAGAGCATGGCGTCCTCGGCTTGGCGTTTCATGGCTTCGGCCGCGGGGCGGCACAGGGGCGCAACGCCGGCGTGGTGCAAATAAACGAGTTCCCGCGTGACCGGAAACTCGTCGCGCCAAGCCTCCCAGACCGGCGCTTCCGCGGGATTTCTCAGGTAACCCATGCTCCCAACTATACGTTAAACCAATGACAGAAGAATCCGTGCCGAGGGCGTATACTGGTTGCAGAGGCGCCCTCTGGGCAGGAGGTTTCGGATGAATCGGTTCTCACCCGCAGCGCTCTCGGCAGTCTTGTCCCTGGCCTTGCTGGCTCCGCAAGCCGGTTGGGCGTCGGACACCGAGAAGGACCCCGACCAAATCGGCAATCGCGATGTCGGCAAAGGGCTGAACGTTTACTCCCTGGAGAAAGAGATCGCTCTTGGGAAACAACTGGCGCAGGAGGTGGAGCGCTCGGCCAAGATGGTGGACGATCCGGTCGTCTCGGAGTACGTCAACCGCGTGGGGCAGAACCTGGTGCGGAATTCCGACGCCAAAGTCCCGTTTACAATCAAGGTGATCGACAGCGACGACGTGAACGCCTTCGCGCTGCCGGGCGGGTTCTTCTTCGTGAACACGGGTCTGATCGTGAAAGCCGACTCGGAGGCCGAGCTGGCGGGCGTGATGGCCCACGAGATCGCGCACGTGGCGGCGCGGCACGGCACACGGAACGCCACGCGAGGCGTGATCGCCAACTTCGCCACCATCCCGCTGATCTTCGTGGGCGGCTGGACCGGCTACGGGATCTATCAGGCAGCCAACGTCCTGATCCCGATGGGCTTCCTGAAGTTCTCGCGTGCGATGGAGTCGGAGGCCGACATGCTCGGCCTCGAGTACATGTACAAGACCGGTTACGACCCGACGGCGTTCGTCGACTTCTTCGAGAAGGTCGAGACGATGGAGAAGCGCAAGCCTGGGACCATGAACAAGGTCTTCTCGACGCATCCTCCGACCGATGACCGCATCAAGGCGGCGCAGAAGAACATCCAGGAGTTGCTGAAGGCCAAGCCGGAGTACGTGGTTAACACGTCGGAGTTCGACAACGTGAAGTCGAGGCTGATGGCGATGGAGAACCGCCACAAGGTGACCGAGAAGGATGCCAACAAGCCGCGGTTGCGGAAGGCGCCGGGTTCGGGCACCACGGCCGGCGACGGCAGCACGAGCCAGACGGGCTCGGACGATTCGGACGACCGTCCGACTCTGAAACGACGCGATTAGTTTCCTTCTCCTTTCCTGGGTTGTACCCAAGCCCGCAACCGGTACCCCCGGATGCGGGCTTCTTGTTTTTTGCATAATCGAAACATGGAAAAGTTTCTGGAGGGCAAGTCGGCCGTCGTGACCGGAGGGACGCGCGGCATCGGGCGCGCCGTCGCCGAAGCCCTGCTGGGCGCGGGTGCCTCGGTGGCCATTTGCGGCCGGTCCGGGGAGGCCGTGAGCCGGGCGGTGGCCGAACTGGGCGCGCTCGGCGGCAAGGTGGCCGGGTGCGCCGCCGACGTCTCCGATCCCGGCGATGTCGCGGCGCTGTTCCTCACCGTCGACGAGCAGCTCGGCGGCCTCGATATTCTGATCAACAATGCCGGCCTCGGCGTCTTTTCGAGCGTCGCCGATCTGACGGTCGAGGATTGGCGCCGCACCATCGGCACCAACCTGGACGGAGTGTTCTATTGTTGCCACGAGGCGATGCCGCGCTTTCGCCAGCGCGGCGGCGGCTTCGTGATCAACATTGGCAGCCTGGCGGGCCGGAACCCATTCGCGGGCGGCGCGGCGTACAATGCCTCGAAGTTCGGGCTGATCGGCTTCAGTGAGGCTATGATGCTCGATCACCGCTACGACAACGTGCGCGTGGCCGTCGTCATGCCCGGCAGCGTGGACACCCGCTTCAACAACCAGCCCGGGGGCGGCGACTGGAAGTCCGCGCCGGAGGACATCGCCGAGGCGGTGCTGGACCTGCTGCGCATGCCCGAGCGGTCTCTGGTCAGCCGCGTCGAGATCCGGCCCAGCAAGCCCAGGAAGGGCTGAGGTTCAGAGCTTTCGTTGGCCTGCTGTCCTGGTGTCGTAGCCCCCAACACTCTCCAGCTCCCGGCGGAAGCTGGATCGGTTGAGAGTATCCAACAACACTTGGACTGTGGGCAGGTCGAGGTGCTGGCGGCGTATGGCCAGGTCGTAACGCTCGCTGACCAGAGGCAGGAAACCCAGGCCGAACAGGCGCGCTGCCGCGCGTGTGGCGATACAGCAATCGGCGGCGCCGGTTCGCACCTGCCACGCTGCGGGCAAATGTCCCGAAGCAAGATCCCGATAGCCGTTCACCTTGCTCGCATCGATCTTCAGGCGCTCCAGATGGGAGTCCAGGAGAAAACGGCTGCCCGCCCCCTGTTCCCTGTTGACCATGCGCACATCCTTGCGGCCAAGATCTTCGATTCCGCGGATTCCCTTCGGATTGCCTCTGGCCGTGAGAATCCCTTCCTCCCACACGGCGAACGAAATCACGGCCACGGCCTTCTTGGGGAACATCCGCGCGATTTCCGGGATATTCGACTCGCCGGTCGCTTCGTCCCGCAGATGCGTGCCCGCGATATGGACGCAACCCTGCTTGAGGAGTAAGAGCGCCTGGGAGCTGTTTCGATGCGCAAGAACCAGTTCCACGCCAGCCAACTGCACGTGCCGCGCGAGCACGGAAATCCCCGGATCGCAGCCTGCAACGAGGATTCGATTCCGAAAATCGCCGTCCGAGCGATAGACTTGCACCTTGGTCTTGCGGCCCGCCGCCGGTTCGCCGGTCACAATGGCGTCGCTGGTTGGCAAATACCACGGCACCGGAGAGGGCGCCGAAGCAACGAGGAGCTTCTCAACCCGGCACAGTTGAACCGGCTGGCCCGGCTGGGGCGGGTCGGATCCCGGCAGAAGCACAACGCGCTCGGAGGGCAGGTCCGGCGCGGGGGAGTCGCCCGGCAAAGTGAACAGATCCTCCACGCTCGCCTCGAGCGCGCGGGCCAGCCGGAGCGCCACCGCCGTGTTGGGGACGTAGCTGCCGGCCTCCATGGCGTAGATCGTCTGCCGGCTGATGCCCACGGTCTTGGCCAGCCAGGCAGCGGAGAATCCCCGCGTGTGCCGCAGCGCGGCCAGGTTGTTTTCAATCTCCGGCGATACGGTCTTCTTCACGGACTGGCTCCCTCGTGCGGCCGCCGACGATTCTCACACTAGCACCATCCGCCGGGGCGCGCGGTTCGTTTGGTGGGAGTCCGCTCCCTCATGGTCGCGGTTCGGTGCTGAGTACCCGATCCGTGCGGACGGCTGTCGGCCCGCGCCCGCCCCAGGTCTGTCTTCTTTACGATACACTGCAATTATTACGTGACATCAGGGGTAGGGGAGGATCTTTGCCATGCCAACCACTTCGCGCGGCATCCGCTGGCTGGCCGCCTTTGTCTTCGCCGCGGCGTCGGCCTGCGCTCAAGTATCCGCCAGTCTTTCGGGAACGGTCGCCGATCCATCCGGCGCGGCGCTCCCGGCCTCGACGGTGACGGCGAAAAACGTGGATACAGGCGAGGTCCGCGGCACGGTAACCGATGCCGAAGGTCATTACCAGTTCTTCTCCTTGCCGGTCGGGCAGTACGAAATTCGAAGCCGAAAAGACGGGTTCATGGAGGCGGTTCGCACCGGCGTTCATCTGGTGGTGGGCCAGGACGCCACGGTCGACATGAAGATGCGGCTGAGCACCCCCGACGCCTGCGCGAGCGGCCACGAGTTCGCTACCACCGATTGCGCGCTGACCTGGCACGGCATCACGCTGTACGGTGCGTATGACGTCGGCGTCGGCTGGGTCAGCCACGGCTTACCGGAAAACGCCACTAACTATGAAGGCGAATCTCTGGTGAACCGAAACGGCTACCAACATCGATTCCTCATCGCACCGAACAACCTGCAGCAGACGGGTCTGGGCATCAGGGGCAAGGAAGAGTTTCTGCATGGCTGGTCCGTTGTGTTCAACGCTTCAACTGGCATCAATCCGCAGTCCGGCCAGCTCGCCAACGCGTCAGCCACCGACACTGTCAACAACGGCCTTCCCAGGAGCAGCTATTCGGAAGCCATCGACGGCGCGCGCGCGGGCCAACCCTTCAATGACGAATTCTATGCCGGTATATCGTCCGCGTATCTCGGCACGCTGACCTTCGGTCGTCAGCGCGCTCTCGGTACCGATGTGATGCTCGCTTACGATCCGGCCGGCGGCGCCTATGCCTTTTCGTACATCGGGTATAACGGCACGATGGCCGGCGGCGGCGACACCGAGGACACCCGTTGGGACGACTCCCTGAAGTATCGTCTCACCTATGGCCCGGTCCATTTCGGCGCGATGTATAAATTCGTCGATGGTTCTGGCGGCTGCTACTCGGCCTCCGCAACCTGGACTGCCGCAACCTGTACGCCGGAAGCGCCGCATAACACCGCCTATGGATTCGACCTCGGCGGAGACTACCGCAAGTTCTCCGCCGACGTCGTCTACCAACATTACAACCAGGCGATCAGCGTATTGAACCCCTTGCTGGGGCCTCAGAGTCCGACGCAGTCATATCAGTCGACCCTCAACAGCATCAATACAAACCCCATCACCGGGACCAATCTGATCGGAACGACCAACACCGTATATGGCATCGTGACCGACAACCGAGCCATTATGGTCGCTGCCAAGTATGCTTGGGACCGGTTCAAGTTGTTTGGCGGCTACGAATACATCCGGCAGACTAACCCGTCGAACCCGTTGGGCGTTGGCGCCTCGGACCAGGGCGGTTATATCATGAGCGGCGTCGAAGACAACAATCTTGATTCTCCCAAACACGTGCAGATCTGGTGGACGGGCGTGAAATACGCCTACGACAGCAAAACCGACATCACTTTGTCCTGGTATCATCAGCTGCAGAACGACTTCCGTGTTCCGTCGACCTGCTCGTCCGAAGCCGGTTTCCGCAGTTCCTGCGCGGGCACCCTCAACGAGGTGTCGCTCTATGCGGATCATCACTTCACCAAGCGTTTCGACGCTTTTGCCGGAATTGCGTATTCCTACGTGAGCGGCGGTCTGGCCATCGCCATTCCTCATGGCCCCGGCGTCCCCTATAACTACAACGACAATCTTGCTCCGACAGTCGGTGGTCGTTTCACCTTCTGATCGTTTTCTGATCGTGCGTGGACATCCTCGCATACAGTCCAGCGCGGAACATTTTCGCCGGTTCCTGGCGCAGGCCAAAAACCCACTTTGATTCTGCTGTCTCTGATCCCCGTTTGGCCGTCACTCGTGATGTCCGGTGCGCAGGGCTTTGACCCAGGATTTCAGCGGAAGGTTCTCAGTGCGCGGAGTATACACCTGGTCGAAGGCGATTGACGATGGAGACTCCCTCAACGCCACGACCTCGGGCGGAGAGCCGGCTCTGGCTTCGAATCCCTTCAACCTCCGCGCGGACAGGGGGCTTGCGAACTTCGACGTCAGGAACATGGGCGTGATCAACGCCAGCTACGCATTGCCTTTCGGACCCGGGAAGCGTCTCTGGACGGATGCAACCGTCGCCGGCAAAGCGCTGGCCAGCGGCTGGACGGCCAACTCGATTGTGACGGTGCAAGGCGGCTTCCCGTTCACTCCCCAGCTCAGCTATAACCCGTCGAACACCGGCGACACGCGGAATCCGGTGCGCCCATTCGTGAACGCGGCGTTCACCGGTCCCGTAATCTTAGGGAGCCCGGCTCAGTGGTTCAACCCGGCTGCCTTTTTGGCCCCGCCGAACGGCAGCGGATTCGAGGGGAACCTGGGGCGCGACACCTTGATCGGTCCGGGGCTGGCCACGGTGGACTTATCCTTGCTGAAGGACACACCGATTCGCGAAACGCTCAATCTGCAGTTTCGCGCGGAGTTCTTCAATCTCCTGAACAGGGCCAACTTCAATACCCCCAACGCAATCGCTTTCACGCCGACGGGAGTTTCGCCCACGGCCGGCGTGATCACGAGCACATCGACTACGTCCCGGCCAGATACAATTCGGACTGAAGCTGCTCTGGTAGCATCCGCACTCGGTCGAATGCCTCCACGGTGCGGTACATTCTGATAGGAGGTCGCGCCAACGATGGGACCGTCACTAGAACAAGCCATTTGGATCCTTGGAATCGCGCTGCCGGGTATCCTGCTAGCCGCACAGGGACCGGGCCAAGGGCCGGGCCCCGCCGCACCCAAGCTGTATAACACGGCCAAGCAGAAGCTCCTGGAAGGCAAGCAGATCTTCAGCTTCACGCAGTCGCGGATGGATGTCGAAGGCTACTGCGAGGCGGCCAAGCACTACGACTATGCCTGGTTCGAGATGCAGCACAGCACGCTGGAGTTCCGCGACGTCGAGAAGATGATCGCCGCGTGTCCGCACGCCGGCGCCATTCCCATGATCCGTTTGCCCGACGCGCAGGAATGGCATATCCAGCACGCCACCGACATCGGCGCGCTGGGGGTCATCATTCCGACGGTCGACGATGTGGACCGGGCGCGCGAGGCCGCCAAGTGGGCGCGTTACCCACCGCTCGGAAGGCGCAGCTCGGGCCAGGGCCAGGCCGCCGGCATTTGGGGCATCAACGGCGTCAACTATCACCAGACCGTGGATGAAAACATGCTGGTGGTGATCATGATCGAGACTCCGACGGGCGTAGCCAACGCCTATGACATCGCGTCCGTGCCCGGCGTGGACGTTGTGATCGTGGGGAATAACGACCTGAGTTACTTCTCCGGATTCGCCCAGACCGACGAGCGGTACCAGCAGTTGATCGCCAAGATACACGACGACACCTTGAGAGCGGGCAAGATCTTCGGGCAGGCCAACGCTAAGTATGCGACCGGCCATCCGCTCAGCAAGGACGCCAGGTTCTTCCAGAACGGTCCGTCGAACGATGGCTGGCAGCCCCCCGCTCGCGGCAACCCAAACGCTCCGCCGCCCGGAGAGCGGTAGGGTGCCGGCGTGTCTGGACGCCCTGTCGGGGCAGCCTTTTGTGGCGCACGCACTCCGGCGTGCCGCGTCGAGACTCTTCTCGACGCCCAGCCCGCGGGCCGCATCATGCTAGTATCCTCTCTGCTTGTCCACCACGTTTAGCAGCGGCAGCCCGCTCGAGTAGCGCCGGACATTTTCGGTCAGCAGTCCCATCAGACGGAGCCGGCGCTCGGGCGAGTAACCCGCGGTGTGGCAGGTGATGATCAGGTTCGGGCAGTCCCAGAACGGATGGCTCGATGGCAGCGGCTCCTGGCGGGCGACGTCCAACCCGGCGCCGGCGATCCAGCCTTCTCTGAGCGCCCGAACCAGCGCGGGCTCGTCCACCAGCGTCCCCCGCGAGATGTTGAGGAAGTACGCCGTCTTCTTCATCGCCCGGAAGACCCGCTCGTTGAACATCCCTGCGGTCTCTTTGGTCGCGGGCGCGGCGCTCACCAGCACGTCCACCTGGGGAACCATCTCCATAAACCAGCCCGGCTCCCGCAGCGTGTCCACGAAAATGGGCTTGGCCATGGGCTTGGGATCCGTGGCCAGAATGCGCATGTTGAAGCCATAGTGAGCGCGCATGGCGGTGAACGACCCCAGGCCGCCCATGCCGGCGATTCCCATGGTCATGCCGTCGACCTCCACCAGGTTCCGCGCCGCATTCCAGGTCCGCTTCTGGAATTGAGGGAAGTAGTATTTGATCAGACCGCGCGTCAGGCTCAGAAGCATTCCGATCGCCGTCTCCGAGATGGCCGGTGCGAACATTCGCGCCATGTTCGTCACCACCACGTTGCTCGCGACCAGTTCGGGAAACAGCAGCTTGTCCATGCCGGCTTCGGTGGCCTGCAGCCAGCGCAGGTTTTTCGCCTTGGCCAGCATCTCCGCGTCGATCGAGCCGAAGATCGCGTCGGCTTCGGGAAGCAGGCGGTCGAGCTCGGCGGCGTTGGCCGACACCATCATCTGCACGTTCTTGCCCTGGGACACGATCTGTTGGACCTCCTGCGCCGAATACTGCGGCGGAGGCACCACGAACGAGGTAGCCGCCGTCGCGATCCGCACCCGCTCGGGCGGCGGTATGAATTCCACTACGCGATCCGAGACAGCCAGAACCGGGGCGGCCGCTGCCGACGAGAGAAAGAGGCGGCGAGACACCGTAGGATCGGTCATGTTCCCTCCTGACGGCCGGGATTCCATCTGAGCCTCCCGGTCACTTGTCAGTATAGGTCTGGCGGCGCTGGAACTGGCCCGGCCGCGGCCGCCCGCATCCCAAGGCCCCCGCGCCGCATCTAACACCATATAGCCCAATAGACTGGCTTCAGTGGGCCGCGCCGCCTACGGGTTTCTGGGGCAAACTCTACCGAAAGGTAGAACCTGCGAGGGGCTGGCGTGTCTCAGGGGATGCGGCGCACCCGAAGCCACTCATAATACGCGACGATTCGTTCTGGTGGCCGGGAAATCCTAGTTGGCATTGCAATTGCTTGAAAGGCAGTCAGAGAAGGCGAGGGGGCGATATGGTTCGATTGAACATACCACTGGATCCAACCAGAACCGGCCGGGATGCGGAATCCTTGGAAGCCAGCCTGAAAAGGCAAATCGTCGGCCAGGACGAGGCGGTTGAGCAGATTGTCAACATTTTCCAGATGCACCTGACCGGGATGACCGCCCCGGGACGGCCCATCGCGAACTTCCTGTTCCTCGGCCCGACCGGGTCGGGCAAAACCCGCACCGCGGAAGCGACCGCCGAAGCTCTGGTGGGAAATCCCCGCGCCGTGATCAAGATCGACTGCGCCGAATTCCAGCACAGTCACGAAATCGCGAAGCTGATCGGTTCGCCTCCCGGCTATCTCGGCCACCGCGAGACGCACCCGCTGCTGAGCCAGGAGGTCCTCAACCAGTTCCACACCGAACGCGTGAAGGTCAGCTTCGTGCTGTTCGACGAGATCGAGAAGGCCAGCGACGCGCTCTGGAACCTGCTGCTCGGCATCCTCGACAAGGCGACGCTGACGCTCGGCGACAACCGGCGGGTCGATTTCAGCCGCGCCATGATCTTCATGACCAGCAACCTGGGCGCGGGCGAGATGAGCAACATCCTGAGCCCGAAGCTGGGATTCCAGGTGGGGCCGGCCGATCCGAAGGTGGTCACGCTGGACGAGCGGCTGGCGGGCAAGATCTCGCAAGCCGGAGTGGAGGCCGCGCGCCGCAAGTTCACGCCCGAGTTCATCAATCGCCTGGACAAGATCGTGGTCTTCCGGCCTTTGGGCGAGCCCGAGCTGCGCAGAATCCTGGATATCGAGCTGCGCATGGTGCAGCAGCGCGTGCTGCAAGCCGCCGGCACGAGCCCCTTCATCTTCACCGTCTCTCCGGGCGCCAGGGATTTCCTGCTGGCGGAGGGCACCGACATGAAGTACGGCGCGCGCCATCTGAAACGCTCCATCGAGCGGCACCTGGTGCAGCCCATGTCGAACCTGATCGCGACCGAACAGGTGCGCGGCGGAGACTGGGTGCGCGTGGACTACGACTCCCAGACGGGGCGGATCACGTTCCTTAAGGAAGCCGAGGGCATGCCGGCCTACGCTATGGCGGAGATGGTCGACACGCCGATTCCCGTGCCAGCGGCCGCCCAGGCCCACGCCGCGTCCGCCGAGACGATTCGCGCCACCCGGGCAGGGTCCTCCCGCAGGGGCTGAGTGGGGCAGTCCTCCGGCCTGACACCGGCAGGCAGAACTGCCTGCCCCACGCAGTGTGGCGCAGGCGCTTCCGCCTGTGCCGGAGATGTTTCTCTCTGGCTTCCGCGCCGGAAGCGGCATATAATCGGCGAAGTGCGGAGCGTGTAATGTCCAAGCCTTCCTCCTTCGCGGACGTTGAGCTGGCCGTGAACCCCGGCGCGGAGCCGCAAGCGCAACGGCTCGAGCCGGAGACCCCTTTTCGCGTCCTCATCCTGGGCGACTTCAGCGGGCGCGCCAACCGCGGCGTGTTCGAAACGAGGGCGGGAACCCGCCGCGCGGTGCGGATCGACCGCGACAGCTTCGATGCCGTGTTCGAGAAGCTGCGACCGGAGCTGCTTTTCCCCCTGGCGGGTAGCCCGTCCCCCGCCCTGGCAATCCGCTTCAAGGAACTCGATGACTTCCATCCGGACCGGCTGTTCGAGCGGGTCGACGTATTCCAGGCGCTACGCGAGCTGCGGGAGAAGCTGAGCGATAGCGCGACCTTCGCCGCGGCTGCCGCGGCGCTGCGGCCCGCCGAGGCTCCCCCTCCGCCAGCCGCTCCGGCCAAGATCACGCTCGACGATCTGTTGGACGATAGCAACGGCGGCTCCGCCGGACCGGCGCGCGCTTTGGACGATTGGAGCGCGATGCTTCACGAGCTCGTCGCGCCGCACCTGGTTCCGGGCGCCGATCCGCGCCAGGTCGAGTTGATCGCCAGGGTCGACGCCGCCACCAGCGAGGCGATGCGGGCCCTGCTGCATCAGCCCGCGTTCCAGGAACTCGAGGCGGCGTGGCAGGCGTTGTTCTTCCTGGTTCGCCGCCTGGAAACCGGCCCGGAGTTGAAGCTGTACCTGCTGGACGTGTCGAAAGCCGAATTGGCCGCGGAGTTGGAAACGGCCCGCGACGACCTGCGCCACAGCGAGCTGTGGCGGATGGTGGTGGAGGAGAGCGTCGGCACGCTCGGCGGGCAGCCCTGGGCCATTCTGGCGGGCAGCTACTCTTTCAGTCAGAGCCCAGGGGATCTGAAGCTCCTGGCCCGGTTGGGCGCCATCGCCCGCGAGGCCGGGGCGCCGTTTCTGGCCGCCACCAGCCCGCGCATGCTGGAGAATATCACCGCCGGCGCCTTCAGCCAGATCCGCAAGCTGCCGCAGGCGCCGTGGATCGGTCTGGCACTACCGCGCTTTCTGCTGCGCCTGCCCTATGGAAAGGACACCGCACCGGTCGAGCTGTTCGCCTTCGAGGAATTCGGGCCCGCGCCGGAGCACGAATCTTATCTATGGGGCAATCCCGCGTTCGCCTGCGTATATCTGCTGGGCGAGGCGTTCCGCCAGGCGGGTTGGGACATGCAGCCGGGGCTGGCTCGGGAGATCGACGGCCTGCCGCTGCACGTTTATAAGGAGGATGGCGAGTCCAAGGTCAAGCCCTGTGCGGAGGTGCTCATGACCGAGGAGGGCGCCGAGGCGCTGCTCGAGAACGGCGTGATGCCGCTGGCTTCGATCCGCGATCGGGACGCCGTCCGCCTGATCCGCTTTCAATCGATCGCCGACCCGCTGGCCCCGTTGGCCGGCCGCTGGCGCGGCTGAACCCCGTCAGCCCGGAACCTCAGCGGCCGTGACCGCCGCCGCCGCTGGCGCTCCCGCCACCCCCGCCGCCACCGGAGGAGCCACCGCCGCCACCGCTGCTGTGACCACCGCCGCCACCGGAATAACCGCCGCCCCCGCCGGAATAGCCCCCGCTCGAGTGGCCGCCCCCGGAATAACCGCCTCCGATCGAGTGGCCGCCGCCGGAGTACCCGCCACCGCTCGCATGGCTACCCGCGGAATACGCGCCTCCGCTCATCTGGATGCCACGGGCGTAGCCGGATCCGGCCGAGCGGCTCGGGCCGAGTGAGCGGCCGCTCCAGGCAATGCGCCCGCCGGGCGGGCTAGGCGGGTGACCAGGCGGCTTGGGTGGGCGGATCGGGCCCTGGCCCGGCTTCGATGGAATGCCGCCCGGCGTGGTTGGCCCGTAGCAACAGTAAGGGGCATAGAACGGGTATCCCCAGAAGCTGTTATAGAGTCCCGACATGGGCAGGTAGGTGTAGGTGCCAAAGAACGGGTTCCACATCCAACTGCTCGTGCTCCCGTAACCGCTCTGCGGAACCATGGCGGCGGAGACGTTGGCCGTGGCGAGGTACTCGTCCCTCCGCCGCGCCCACCAGAGCAAGGCGTCGCCGGTCTTGGTATCGAACTTCTCGGCCACGGCCACTTCGTCCAGACGCAGCTTGCGCCCGCTCTTGAGGATCTGCGACTGGCCCCCGACGGTCACCGAGGCTTCGCCGCTGTAAACGCTGATCTCCGGCGGTTCGCCGTCCAGGCGGTAAAGTCCCTTGTTGAGCAGGCCGAATACGGCGCCGTTCCTGGTGAAGGTCAGGGCTTGATTCTTGGCCATGTCGGCGGTCTCGACAATCACCGAGCCCGCGAGGAACTCGACGCGGGTGTCCATGATATCGTCCGAAACCAACCGCACCGCGCTGTTCTCTCCCAGGCGCATGAAGACACCCGGGCTGAGCAGGACCTCCGCGCGGCCGGCTTCCGTCCGGAGCTCGGAGCCCTTCTGCATCTGGGGAAAGCCGTCGGATCGGATGATGACGGCTGCGCCGTCCAGGAGCACTTCTCCTTCGACGTAGTTAACCATGCCGGATTTGGCTGAAATTGCCACCTGCGCGGAGGCAATACCGGCCAGTGCGAGGCAAACGAGCCCAACTCCTGCCGCGATGAATCGTCTCATTGGAGGCGAACCTCCCGTTCGGATTCTACCGCATATAGGACGCGGGTTTGGGAAGGTTGGTTACCAGGCGGGTCAGTGGCCCCGGCCGGGAGCGCTGACGCGCGCGCCAACGCCGGTGGAGGAAGCCGCGCGGCTCACACCGGGCATGGCGGCGGAGGTCGCCCGGACAGCGCTCGTGGCGGCGGCAAGGCTGGATCGAGTGGTAGAACCGAGGGCGCCGGGATAGAAGTAGTTCTGGGGGGGCACGTACAGCATGTAGACGCTCTCCGGGCTCCAGAACCGGTAGCCCCAGAAGCTGTCGTACATGCCGCCCATCGGCAGGTACGTGTAGGTCCCGAAGAACGGGTTCCAGGTCCAGTTGTTCGAGCCCCAGGAGCCGTACTCTTCCGCCTCGCGCGCGGCCGAGACGTTCGCCACCGCCAGGTACTCGGACCTGCGCCGCGCCCAGCGGTACAAAGAGTCGCCCGCGTTCTCGTCGAGCTTCTCGGCCACCGCCACGCCCTCCAGGCGCAGCAGGTGGGACCGCTTGACGATCTGCGCCTGCCCGTCATTGATGACCCGGGCCTCGCCGTCGTAGACGCTGACCTGGGGCGGCTCGCTATCGAACCGGTAGACGCCTTTCTTCAGCAGATCGATCGATTGGCCCTTGTAGGTGAAGGCGACGGACTCGTCCTTTTCGAGCTCGGCGGACTCGACGATCGCCGAACCGGACAGAAATTCCAGCCGGCTGTTCATGACGTCGTCGGAGGTCATCCGCACGGCGCTGTTTTCGCCCAGGCGCATGAAAACGCCGGGACCGAGCAGAACTTCGGCGCGGCCTTCTTCGGTGCGTAGCTCGGAGCCGTTCCGGACCTGGGGGAAGTTGTCGATCTTCACCTTGACGGGCTGCCCGTCCAGGAGCACCGTCCCCTCGACGTAATTGATCATTCCGGATTTCGCCGAGATCGCGTTCTGCGCCGACGCGACACCGGTTAAAACCAGACAACCGAATCCGATTCCTGCGACTCTGGAGAGCTTCACTGCGCGCCTCCCACCTGCAACCAGTTTGCGCCTGCTTTCAGGCAAGGTCAAGCGGCCCGGCGGGCAGCGCCGGATGCCCCGAGCCTGGCCAGGAGCCTGGATCGGATGCGTGTCGTCCACCGCCCTTGGGGAACCTCGTTGCTCCACGCTCCGTTCTCCCCAAGTGGTCGACGATGCACCCTAGGGGAGACGACGAAGGATGGCAATTGACTTCTCCGCGTTGCTCCTTATGCTGTCGCTACTCGACTCGTCGCGTAGCTTTGTGAGGTAGCGAATCGCCGTCTCGATCGTGACCCACGGCTCGAGTTCGAACGCCTCGATTCTCCACTCCGGAGGCCCTTTCACTTCTCGGAGGCCCTCTCGCTCCGGTCCGAACTCCCAGTGGGTGTCCGTTAGAACGAGATCGTATGGCCTCACGAGCGGAGCGGGACCGTGCATTTGCATATCTCCCGGCCTCGGGGGATCGGTCAAGCGCGGGGCTACAACAGACGTGAAACGTCCCGAAGAATCTACTTGCCCTACCGCTGAGCACACTACTGAGATTTCCACCCTATCATTCCCGCCCTTAAACCAGGGATCGGGATCAGTGAGCCTTTCGCCCTCCGTGACCTCCATGACGATCTGCTGCGGTGGCCGGCCTGGCCTTACAAAATACGTGGACGCTCTATACCAGCCTGCAGGCGTCAGCCGCTCGCCCTCCGCGTCCATCTTACGGTAGGCCTGTAGCACCTCCTTGGGAGACTTCGGGTAGGCACGTGCCTGTGCTGAGAGCGGGATTGGGCTGACAGAAAAAAGGGCCAGCATCACCACCACACCTATCGGTGCACGACTTGCGCTTTCGCGTGCGGGTTGCACTATCATATGGCCCTCCTCACAACGTCGACCTCGGACGAACTGCACCTAGCCTCACCATACACACTACAGTCCTGCGGGCAGGAACGTACTGAATGGTACGCCAAAGTCTTGAAGCTGATATATTGGCTTTGTTACTTGGTCTGGCAAGGGCGGCGCCGTCGCTCCAGAAGCCGTTGAATTGGGATCTACGCTAAAGAACGTGCCGGCTGTCGGAGCGTATACTCTCCTTTGTAGTTGGTTCGCAATCAACTGGGCGATAGAGTATCTCCCGCTTCCAAAGCCGGCGAAACAAGCGTGGAGAGTTATAGTGGCACCAGTATCCAACTGCTGATTGGACAGCTTGTTGACGTTGTTTGCCGTAACGTTCGTGTCGGGGCCCGCTTGTTCGCCAGGGGCAAGTGCGGAACCCTGCGTGCCATCCCCGTAATCCACACCCATGCCGTGCCCAAAGTAGATAACGCCGCCCGTGATGAGACCGTTCCCGGTGAGCTGCGCCGCAAAGTCTTGAACAGAGGACACCCTTTGGGGACTTGCCGCCAAATTCCCCTGCGCGTTCAGGGCATCCTGCTGCGTTCCCGCGGCGAGGTTGAAAAGATCCCCTACATTGTGTGGGACATGTCCCGGTAGGTTCAGCCCCGGGTCCCCCTCCAAGATAACGTACGTCTTGAGAGGCGCACCGGACAGCCTCGGCAGGGGCGCCGTGCGGTTCGCGGCCACTGGGCCTGCGCCTCTAACGTCTGGCGACACCGGGGCCGCACCCGCCGATTGCAATAGACACGGGCACTGCGCGAATGCGGTTTCGTTACCGGACGGGTTCCCGCCTCCTTCCGCCCAAAAGTCCGCGCCGTCCGGGAATACCGGCGGCATGCTTATCGAGTCGACTGAGCCGAGCGAAGTGTACTCGTTCCCAGTCCACGATTGTGTGGGCATGTTGGCCATCTGCGCGATAGCAGCCCCGTTCTGGTCGAACACCGTGGCGGACACCCAGTCGGAGGTGGCGATGACACCGCCGTCGGCGGTTGCCATCAGCGGGTAGTAGTTCGGCACGATCCAGCGTATGCCCCCAGACAGGTCGAAGGCGGCCATAGAGGAGGGGACCGTAGAGGATTCCCAGATACCGACAAACGAGCCGTCCTGCGCTTGCAGTATCGGGTAGGGCAGCAGAGGCGGCGTGTTCGCGACGCTGAACCCAGTGCCCGTCGTCACCGCCATGAAGTTGACGACAGGGCCCAGCGTTGGGGGTTCCGTCACGATATCAGGTGGATACTCAACCGTCCAGGTGACCCAGACTCCCGTGTCGGCGTTGTTGAATAAGGTGCCAGCGTACGCCCTCGCATCCGTGTAGCCTTGGATTTCGATGTTATCGTAGGCGCCGCTGCTGTTGACACGCAGCAGCATCACTTGGTCGGTCTCCGGATCGTATTGACGAGCCACGTATAGCACGTAGGCGTAGCCGTCGCCCGCAATCATGATAGGCGGCCCGTTCGAGAGCTGGACGTCACCTGGCAGCGCCACGCTGAACTTCTGCGCTCCCGTGGCGGAGTCAATGCCAATCACCGAACACGGGTTTGGAAGGGTCTGGTCCTCGGAGACTACGCAATAAACGGCAAAGATGGTCCCGTCGGGATGTACGGCCATGCCAGGGGTACCTACCATTTGTTGATCGATGGTATACGTGGAAACGGCCCGGCCAGTGACCCCATCCAACTTGACGATGTAATAAGGAGGCTCCTGGTTGACGTTGGTCCAGACAACCAAGCCGCCCTGGAAGTCCGGCAAGGCTATCGCCCCGGGTGTCTCCGCGGTCCACGCTATGGTGCCGTCGCTGGTAATAGCCTCCACCGTGCTGCCGACGTTCAGGAACGCGAACACGTCCGCCACCCCGGTTGAGCTGGGCACCGCGGGCACAATCGAATAGACGTCGCTGGCGGGAACGGACCACAGCACCGTCCCCAGCGGCAATGCGCCCGCGGAGACCGTGACATCGGCGGACGCAGTGCCCGCCGTGATGGTAACGTGTCCCGCCGCCAGCGCCGTGAGAATCGGCGGATCGTCGCTCGACAGGCTCACCACCGTCGGGTCGCTCGAGGTCCAGGTCAGTCCCGTGACCGATTGCCCCGCCGAACTCAGCGCTTGAATCCTGTGTGTGTCGCCCACCACCATGTTAAGCATAGCGGGCTGAATGGTCATGCCGTTGCCGTCCGGCGCCGGCACGGTGAATCCAACCGCGTTGCTCCACACGCCATTCTGTTGAACTCGGGCAACGCCGGTCAGCGCCGTGGGCGCCACCGTGGCCACTACCTGCGTGTCGCTCCAACTCACCACCTGGCCGGCCGTGCTGCCCAGCCAGGTCACACCGCTGCCCTGAGAGGATCCGAAACCGGGGCCGATCCCGGTGACCAAGGCTTCGCGTCATGATCCTGGCGAGCCGCAGCTAATTGCTCCGGGTAGTTTCGATTCTCACCTCAGAAGGCAACCTGAAGTCCACCTCGGTTACCTGCTGCACCAGCCGCAAGTCGGCGTCGAAGTAGTACGTGATACGAACAGCGTCTTTGTGCTTGGCGGGCTCGAAGCGCCATGTGCCGAGATTGTTCAGTGCCCAATCCACAAGCACCGATTTTCGTTCGGGGGGACTCGCATTCGCATCAACGACAGCCAGATCCGACAGGACCCCGTCTCGCCGAATGGTGCCGGCAAGGGTGACCCGTCCGGAGACTTTCGTCTTGCCTTCAACAGAAGGATACTCGATGTGCTGAAACTCGAGAAGACAACGAGCATCGATCGCAAGTTTGCAGGCGGGCGTACCCGTGACGGGCAGATCTATGCGCGTAGTAAAGGGCGAGTGCACCTCCCGACTGAGTCCGTCCGGCCTGATTAACAAGTAATCCTCGTGCTTCTCTTTGTTGTAAGAATAGTGTGCATGTAGCTTGGATTGACAATACCGCAGCCATTCCGTCTCTTCTGGTGATGGCGCATAGCCCCGTGCCGCGTCGTGGGAGCTAAATATGGACGCGCCCACATTCCGCCCAGGGTACTTCTCTCTGAGCGCCCCCGCCAGGCAAATCAATCTCTCAGGACCGAAGTCCTCCGGCCGAATGCTGATGTCGATATAGACGTCGGATGCCGTGTCCACTAGGGTCCGGACCCTTCGGTAGTGAGGCACATTGCAGGCGCCGACCGCGCAGACTGCCTCGGACAGGACGGCGATCGCGACGAATAGCCGAGCGGCCATGCGACTCAGAAGTCTACGGTGTTCCATATTTTGGCCTTCTGGCCACCAGCGAGTATACCTCCGGCCCGCGTCTCTTGGCTTTCGAAAGCGGCTGCGCTGCGGCCTAAGCTAGCGCTTGCGCTGGGCGGGCCGGACCGCGGGCAAGACCGCCCGCCCCGCGCCGCGCATCAGGTACACGCCCAGCGCCACCAGCCCGAGCGCAATCCACTGTTCCGCCACCAGCGGCCCAAAATACGGATTCAGGCCGTCGTGCGCGCGCATAAATTCCACCAGAAACCGCACCGAGGGATACAGGACCAGGTACAGGCCGATGATCGCGCCAGGCCGGTGCGGGCGCGCGAAGCGCCGGTACAGGATCGCGAAAATGACCGCTTCGGCAAGAGCTTCGTACAGCTGGGTCGGCTGCAAAGGAATGCCGAGCGGTACGCCCACCAGTTGATGGGCCTCGGGATTGGTGAAGGTCACGGCCCACGGCAGCTTGGACGGCGCGCCCCAGCAGCAGCCCGCCGCGAAGCAACCCAGGCGCCCGATGGCGTGGCCGAGCGCGATGGCCGGCGCGAATATATCCGCCGTCGCCAGCCCCGGCAGCTTGCTCCGGCGCAGATAGAAGAACGCCGTCACCAGCGCCGCGATCAGCCCGCCGTAGAACACGCCGCCGGCGAGCAGGGTGGTCAGCGAGAAGATCTCGCCCGGGTTCTGCGAGTAGTAATCGAAGTCGAGCGCCAGCATGAACAGCTTGGCGCCCAGCATCGCGGCGATGGCGCTATAGATGCCGAGATTCAGAACGGCGTCCACGTCCAGGCCCGCGCGGCGGCTTAGCCGCCCGACCATCCACAGCGCCATCAAAAACCCGAGCGACACCAGCAGGCCGTACCCCGGCAGGAAGAAGTGCCCAATTCTGAAAATGATAGGGAACATTTAACCCTTCTGCGGCGCCTTTTTGGCTATCAACAGATCCAATAGGACCAGGCCCGCGCCGATGCTGATCGCGCTGTCGGCGACATTAAACGCGGGCCAGTGAAAACTGCCCGCGTACAACTCGACGAAATCGGTCACCGTACCGGGAATGGCGCGGTCGTACAGGTTGCCTACCGCGCCTCCCAGGATCAGCGCGAGTCCGGCCGAGAGCTTCCGGCTGCCCACCGCGCGGGTTCCGTCGCGCCATAGCAGCACCGACAGCAGGACCGCCGCGGTTGCCGAGGAGCCGATCAGGAAGAACCTGCGCCACCCCGAGGCGATTCCCGCAAAGAGGCTGAACGCCGCGGCCGCGTTCTCCGTGTGCACGATATTGAAGAAGCCCGGGATCACCACGCGCGTGTCCCAGAGCGGCACAAGCCGATCGATCGCCACCTTGGTGACACGGTCGAGCAGGAAAGCCCCCGCGGCTATCACGTAAGCGAGCGCGCGCCGGGTCATGCAGGGAGGATCCTGGGCAAGCGGCTTCCTATGATTGTTGTGGGGCGGACGCCCTCGTCCGCGGCCGGCCCCCCGGCCGGCCTGCTTTTCCAGCCAATGCCGAAGGCAAATTTAGGCCGCACTACAGGATCTCCGTCACGGCTTCGGCGCAGGGGCCGCAGATGGTGGGGAACGCCGGGTTCGAGCCGACGTCCGTAGTGTACTTCCAGCAGCGCTCGCACTTGACGCCGGCCGCCCGCTCGATCGCCACTGTGACCTCGCCATTCTCCGTCCCGTCGAGCGCAACCTGCGACACCACGAACAGGCCGGGCAACTCGGAGGCATACTCCTCGAGCAGCGGCAGCAGATCCGGGTTGGCGCGCAGCCGCACCCGCGCCTCGAGCGGGCCGCCGATCAACTTCTCCTGGCGCGCGGTCTCCAGGCTTTTCAGCACCGCGTCGCGAACCGGCATCAGGCGGTCCCAGTTCAGAGCGCGGCCGCGGTGCGCCTCGGTCAGCCCCGCCGTCAGCTCCTCCGGCTCCGGGAAGAGCGCGAGGTGCACGCTGTCCGGCGCCCCGGCCGGTTTCCGCAGGTGCTGCCACACTTCGTCGGCGGTGTAACTGATCAGCGGAGCGATCAGCCGCACCAGCGCATACGTGACGCGATAGAGCGCGGTCTGCGCGCTGCGGCGGTTCCTCGAGTTCGGCGCACGGGTGTACAGCCGGTCTTTCAGGGACTCGATATAGACCGAACTCAGATCGACGGTCGCGAAGTCGTAGATCGCCCGGTAAACGCGGTGGAACGCGAATTCCTCGTACCACTTCCGGCAATCCCGTACGAGTTGCTCGGCGCGAATGAGCATCCACTGATCGAATTCCGCCAACTCGCCGGCCGCGACCGCATCGGTTTCGGGAACGAAGTCCGCCAGGTTGCCGAGCGCGTACCGGAACGTCGTGTTGCGCAGTTTGCGATACGCCTCCGAAAGGCGCGTCAGAATAGTCGGCGAAATCACCACGTCGTCGGTGAACTCGACCGAAGTCACCCACAGCCGCACCACGTCGGCGCCGTACTGCTGGATCAGCTCCTGCGCCTCCACATAATTGCCCAGAGACTTGGAGAGTGCGCGGCCCTGCTCGTCGAGCGTCCAGCCGTGTGTCGCGCACTGGCGGTACGGCGCGCAACCCTTCAGGCCCACCGCAGTCAGCAGCGAGCTGTGGAACCAGCCGCGGTACTGATCGCCGCCTTCGAGATACAGATCGGCGGGCCACGGCAGCCCGTTCGCCTCCGTCAGCACGGCCAGGTGGCTCGATCCCGATTCGAACCAGACGTCCAGGATATCGGTCTCTTTGCGGAACTCCGCCCCGCCGCACTTGGGGCAGGCGACGCCGGGGCCGATCAGTTCGGCGGCCGAGCGGTCGTACCAGACGTCGGCCGTGAACTGGGCGAACAGGTCCACCACGCGGTCGAGGATCTTGCGGTCGGTGATCGCCTCGCCGCACTGGTCGCAGTAGAACACGATCAGCGGCACGCCCCACACGCGCTGGCGCGAGATGCACCAGTCGGGCCGGTTGGCGATCATGTTCGAGATCCGCTGCTCGCCCCAGGCCGGCATCCATTTCACGTGGCTGATGGCGTCCAGCGCCCGCGCGCGCAGGTCGTTCCGGTCGATGCCGATGAACCACTGCTCGGTAGCCCGGAAGATGGTCGGGTGGTGGCAGCGCCAGCAGTGCGGGTAGCTGTGTTCGAGCTTCTGCAGCGCCAGCAGCGCGCCACTGGTTTTGAGAATTCCGACCACCACTAGGTTCGCTTCCCACACCGTCTTGCCGAGCAGCTCCTCGGGCAAGTGGCCGGCTGCGCCCTCGGCCTGGAAGAAGCGGCCCGCCGCGTCCACGGGGCAATAGGTCGGAATGCCGTAGCGCTGGCCGGTGAGGTAGTCCTCCTGTCCGTGGCCGGGTGCGGTGTGCACGGCGCCGGTGCCCTGGTCAAGGGTCACGTAGTCGGCCAGCACGCCCACGGAGTCCCGTTCGAGGAAGGGGTGCCGGAAGACCGCGCCCTCTAGCTGCGCCCCTTTGACGCGCGCTACCACCGCGGGCTCCGTCCAGCCGCAGTTCGCGGCGGTCTGGGCGAGGAGATCGGCCGCCACTAAGTACACGTCGCCGTCCACCTGCGCCGCCACATATTCGTAGTTGGGATGGAAGGCGATGGCCATGTTGGCGGGAATCGTCCAGGGCGTCGTGGTCCAGATGAGGCCGTAGACGCGCCTCCCCGCTAGAGCCGGGTCGATCTTGGCGGGCTCCGAGGTCAGTGCAAAACGAACCCAAATCGACGGGCTGGTGTGGTTCTCGTACTCGACCTCCGCTTCCGCCAGCGCGGTCCGGTGCGTGAGGCACCAGTTCACCGGCTTGAGCCCCTTGTACACGTAGCCGCGGTCGACGAACTCGACAAAGGCGCGCGCGATGGCGGCCTCGTAATCGGGCGTCAGCGTCAGATACGGCTTGTCCCAGCGGCCGAGCACGCCCAGGCGGCGAAACTCCGCCCCTTGGATCGCGACCCACTTGAGCGCGTATTTGCGGCACTCTTCGCGGATCTGGGTGACGGTCATCTTGGCTTTGCGCGGCCCCAATTCCTGGTCCACCCGGTTCTCGATCGGCAGACCGTGGCAATCCCATCCGGGCACGTAGGGGGCGTCGAATCCGGCCATGCTCTTCGACTTGACGATGCAGTCCTTGAGCACCTTGTTAAACGCCGTGCCGGCGTGGATGCGGTTGTTGGCGAAGGGCGGGCCGTCGTGCAGCACGAACTGGGGCCGGCCCGCGCGGGCCTCGCGGATCCGCTCGTAGAGCTTGCTCTCCTCCCAACGCGCCAGGATCTTCGGCTCGGTCTGAGGCAGGTTCGCCTTCATCGGGAAATCGGTGTGCGGCAGGTTGACTGTCTTCTTGAGATCGAGGGTATTCTCTGGCATTTGGGAAAGTACCATTATAGGGGGTCGAGGCGGGAGGTTGACAAAACGAACCCAATAGGGCCTTTGGTTTCAACGCGGCTTGGGTTCGTTTTTGGGTTCGTTGCGCGGGGGGCGGTTCCTTGTCCGGCTGCGACTGGTGGCCTCGATTGGGCTTCATGCGGAGTTCGTCTTCGAGGGGAGTTTAGCGCGCGGGGGGTGGATTGGGAGGGGACAGAAGCGTGCAAGCGGTGGGAGGACTTGGGAAAAGAAGTTTGGACGGGGCGTGACTCTCCTGCACAGCCTCGGTGGGGCCGGTGCTTGCAAACATATTCACGAAACCCCGTGATTCACTGGGTTTCTTCTAGGTTGCTGTGATGGCGGCTCCAGCGCCGGCCGTGCTCGAACGGGTCCCGGTTGGGCCCTCCACCCTTTTCGCCAGCAACTGGCCGCGAATCGGGACCAAGCAATCCCCGGCTTACTGGAATCGCTGCCGGTGGGGTGGCTCCTTTGCTAGAGTCCGGTTCCGTGGCATCATGGGACCATGCCGAAGGCCCCAGTGGAACGCGGCTTCTCCCCGGCCATCGAATACTTCCGTGAGGAGGACGGGCGTTGGCTTGCGGATATTCCGGCGCTGCTGGGCGTAACGGCCTACGGGCGCACCAGGAAGCAGGCCACCGCCGCCGTGCAGGCGCTGGCGCTTCGCCTGAGCAAGACTGGGAACAGAAGCAAGACGGCGGAGTCCCCTATCGCACTGACTTGCAGCGAGTGTTCAAGCGAGCTTTCTTCAGAAGACTACGAGATGCACGCAGACCGTGGCTGCCATCGCCGCGCCCTTTGTGCTCCATGCGAGGATGGAACGCACATCTGGGTATGACGGTCTTGTCTGAAAGCGTACGCGTGAGATCCGAGCTATGTTGTCATTTTGCCCTGCCGGATCTTCTCGATTGCAGAATTGGCAGCTGACAGCACATCTGGCGCGACCGGCGCCCCGTGCTCGATCCTATCCCAGGCACTCTCACGCAGACCGCCGAGGAAAGCTTCCTGTTCTTTGAAGTCCTCGCGGGTCACCGGGCGGCCCGCCTGTTTCGCTACGACCTTCAAAGCAGGCAGAGCCGACGACGCGGCAGGACCAAGAGCACCGATCATCTCGATCGCTTCAATCTGCAGACTTCCGGAACTCTTGGCCAGAGGGAAAAGAGCGTTGAGAAGTGCCTTCTTGTCTATGTTCTGTGCGGACCTGCACTGTTGCAAAGCACGTGCCCTTTCCACTGCACTAACTTCAGCGCTTCCGACGATTTGGATCAACTCGGAAATCGAGAGCGGTGCCCGCTGCACAATTCTCTTGGCGGTCTCCATTATGTATTCGCGATCCACATTCCCAACGTCATTGGCGCGTGCCAATGCGACCGTGCTCAACCTTCTCAGCCGATCACGAAGCCGCCCCGTTGGGCTTTCTTCAAAGAGCTCGTAGCAAAGAAGAGCATTTAACAACACTTGAGCTGCCCAGCCTCTCGCATCGTTATGAATGATCATCTCTTCCAGTATTGGCAGGAAGGCGCGACCCATCTTAACCGCCGCTTTATGAGTATCGTCTGGTTGGCCTGGCGTAAAATAACCACAATGGGCTGTAGCGACAAGGACACGGAATTGCACCTCGCCTGGTAGAGACGCTAAATCTGGGTAGACGATATGCCCGAGTGCCTTGGCTGCGTAATGCACGACTTCCGTCGTAGCCTTCAGTTTCTCGATTAGAAGTGGCACTGCGTCGCGGGCTTCTTCTCCATGCAAGGCCTCCATTGCACAGCACTGGCTGTGCTTGTCGGTTTCCATCCGAAGAATGTCCATCAATAGTGGGAAGGAGAGCTTTTTGATTGCGGCCTCGCGTACATACTCATTCTTGTCTTGCTTAGCTATGCTGACCAGAACCGCCTGGTCGACGAGCTTCTTGACAGCAGCTTGGCGCACTTCCGGATCTGTGTCGGTCTTGCTGATTTCAGCCAGCACAAACTCGTCGGTGAGATTGGTTAAGGCATGAAGGCGCACATACGCGCTTTTCTCAGTCTTGACAAGTTTGGCCAGCAGCGCTTGGCGGGTGAGCTTCTTTACAGCCTCGCGGCGCACTTCTGGGTCGGAGTGTTTCCACTTAGGTCTAAACAGATCTATGAACTCCATTTCTGCCTCCGCTTCGTCGATTTCACAGTATAGCAAGACTGGAAACTTACGCAACCGAAGACAGCGTCCGCTATTTGCTAAGTCTGTTGGACTCGCTAAGTCAGTGTCGGCGAGTCGTCGCCACGAGGGCCGGTAGTCGTGGTCCGGCGGTGCGGCACGAGACCCCATGCCGGCGGCGGATCTCGGCCAACGACTCCTCTCGCCGCTGCCACTCCGCAACAAACTCGCTCTTCCAAGGCACGTCGCTCCTTCTACGGCATCGGGTACCCCCTCTTCCGAAAGTGTCTCGGATCTCGAAAAGTGTAAAGGATGTCGCTGGACTACTGTGTAAAGGATGTCACCGGACCGGACCACCCGCACCCTTCGCGAGCCATCCCCAGTACAAGCGCCGGTTCCCGAACGGCTTTCTCGTTCTCCGGCGAGGTCGCGGCGGGCAGGAGGGATCCGAAAAGGAAACACCATCTCTTCTCCACAAAGGCGCATGAACCTCAACAGAATACCAGCACCTGGAACAAACGGTCCGCAAATCTTCTTGGGGTGCCGCCAACTTGTTGAGCCAGGGGCGGCTCCCGGCGCTCGCTGGACCCCGCTAGACGTCCGCGGGCTCCGCGCTAAACGATTGCGGTCACGCCTGTAATATACTGCGGTATAGACCATGCGAGGGAGGTCGCAATGCCGCGCACCGCAAAGCTGTTTCGCAACGGACGGAGTCAGGCGGTCCGACTGCCGGCGGACTTCCGGTTTGAAGGCAGTGAGGTCTTTATCCGGCAAGACGCCACGACGGGAGACGTGATCTTGTCGCGGCGGCCGGAATCTTGGGAGGATTTCTTTCAACTCGCGCAGCAAGCCGGCGTGCCGGAGGACTACATGGCCGAGCGTGGCGATGACAGACCGCAGAAACGGGATCTCTTCTAATGGCGAGCCGATATCTGCTGGATACCAACATCGCCAGCTACATCATCAAGGGGAACGTTCCCGCGGTTCGTAACCGGCTGGCAAAAGTCCCTATGGCACAGGTCGCAGTCTCCACGGTCACCGAGGGCGAGCTGCGCTATGCAGTAGCGCGGCGGCCTGAAGCGGCGCGCTTACAGAGGGTTGTGGACGAGTTCTTGCTGCGGCTGACGATTCTGCCGTTGGATTCGGAGGCGGCCCAACGGTACGGGCAACTCCGCGCGATGCTCGAACGCGAAGGACGGGTGATGGGGAACCTCGACATGATGATCGGCGCACAGGCCTTGGCGTCCGGCTTCATCCTGGTCACAAACGACCAAGCGTTCAACAGGATCAAGGGACTGAAGATCGAGGACTGGACGAGGCCGCGACCCGCCTGAGGGAAGAGCCTGAGGAGGACGGACATCGGCTGGGAGCCGACGGGCACACCCGACTGGATTTGAAGCGGGCCGCCGGCCGGGCCGGCGACCCCAACTTCGCGCACCCGAAGTTACGCCATCTGGTGCTGATGGCGGTACTGCTCGAGCATTTCCTGCATCTGGTCCTTCAATCTCAGCTTCACCTTCTTGATCCGGGTCTCTTCGACCTGCTCTTCCGGAGTCAGATAGGGCCGGGCCGCGAAGGCCTCCAGCCGTTTCTTGTAATCACAGTGCTGAGTCGCCAGACGCCGAAATTCCTCGTTGGCTTCCATCAGGTGCGCCTTCAACTCCTCTGGCGTTAATTGCATAGGCGGTATCCTCCTTGCGGCGGCGTTGCCAAAGCAGAGTCCTCTGGGAAATGGATTCGTAGGCTCGGTGGGTGGATTCCACGCGTCTTTCATGAAAAGCCGTACTAGCAGCCGGGAACCTACATGCCCGGCAATATGACACTAGCACGGTTTCAGGCGCATTACAACCGCCGCTTCACCCGTGTCCTGATAGTAGGCCGGCCTTAGGGAGATGTCCTCAAACCCTAGCTTTCTGTATAGGTTACGGGCGCGCCCGTTGGATTCGCGCACCTCCAGGTACCAAGTAGTGCCGGTACGGTGCTCCAAGATCTCGCGCATCAGGCGGGAACCGACGCCTCGCCTCCGGACCTCGGGATCTACAACTAGGCTGAGGATCTCGGACTCGTCCGCGGAGAGCTTCCGGCACACTACGAAGCCGGCCACCCGGCCCCGCAACTCCGCCACGCGGCAATCGTAGGAGAGGTAGCCCGAGGCCTCCCACAGCACCGCCTCCGGGGACAGGCGCTGGATGCGATCCAGCTCGGGAACGTCCTCTTTGCGCGCAGGCCGTATGATGGGCGGACGTTCGACGATCTCGCGCAGCAGGCCCCGCTCAGTCGCGCCGATCTGTTTCCAGTCGAAGCGCTCCTCCGCGATGCGCCGTGCCGCCTGGGCCAGCCGCCGGCGCAGCTCCGGGTCGCCCAGCAGCGTCACGATTCCCTCCGCCAGCCCAGCGGCGGCATCTGTGGCGATCCAGGCGCTGACGTTGTGCCGCAGCCCCAGGCTTTCCGGCGCGCCGCGCGTGGCGGCGATGGCCCGCTCGATGGCCATGGCTTCCAGCGCCGGCCCCACCACCACATTCGCCTCTTCGTAGGAGGACACCAGTTCCGCCTGCGGGAAACGCCTCGTGACTCCCGGCCACACCCGGTCGATGAACCAGCCGCGATCCGCCTGGGCGAGGAAGACGCGGAGGCCCTCTGGTTCGGGGCTCGGGGGATGAGAATCCAGATCGACCCCGTCCGGGATCGTCGCGACCCGCAGGAATCTCCGTAGCATCGCGCGCCGCCGCCAATCCCGCCATGCGCGCGGCGTGGGCTCGATCGCCGCAGCGGTCAGAAGGTCGCCCCCGTAAGCGGCCATCTCCGTGCCATCCACCTGGCGCGCGTCCACATTCAGCTCCCGTGGCAGGCGGTCCCAGAGTTCCCGCAGAGCTTCCGGCGCTTCGGCCAGCACGAACCGCGAGCAGAACTCCAACAATGCCTCGCATTCGGCCCCGTCGGCGAGGGCGAACAAGACGACATCGAATTCGCACGCCGCCTGGCGCAGCAGGTGGAACACGCGCGGAGCGGGAAACCGGCCCGAGAGCAACGCGATTCGCCGCTGCCCTGGCAGAAACGGGCGTCCGTCGATGATGCGATGAGCATTCCCCGTCACGGAACCGTGACCGTAACCACCTCGCCCGCCGTACCCAGCTTGGGGTCGGCTTTCGGCTGGTAGTCGATCGAGACAGCGCGCGGAGGACGCAAGGGGCCGCACTTCAGCGCCAGCTCCCCGCCGCTCACGACCACGCTCTTGGGATCGTGGATCAGGAGGCGGGCCTCCTTCTGGCCGGCGTCGCGGATGGCGAGTCGCATCACGCTCCCCAGGCAATCGATCTGAACCAGGCTGCCTTCCACCCTGGCGGAAGGCGCCTCGCCCGCCTCCACCTTGGCGGCCGAATTGGCGCGGTTGGCACTTTCCTCGGCGGCGTGGATTCGGGCCATCGCGGCCGCCTTGACGCGATCGAGGTCGCGCTGCTTCTCGTCCTCGATCCGCTTCCGCTCGGCGGCCTCGTAATCGAGGCGCTGCTGCTCCAGGGTGTGGCGTATCTCGCCGATGCGCTCGCGCTCGGCATCGTCCACCGAGTTGTCTTCGGCGGCGGCCCAGGCCTTGGCGGCTTGGGGATACATGTCGTGCTTCTGATAGACCTCTGCGACCTCGATCCAGCGCGCCGCGTTCCTGGGTTCGAGCGAGGCGGCGGTTTTGAGCTGTTGCAGCTTGTGAGCGGCGTCGGTTTCGAGGGCGGCGAGGGCCGCGTAAGGCTCCGCCCAGTTGGGATTGAGCTTGGTGGCCTTCTCGAGCTCGACCTTGGCCTTGACGGGGTCGGTCAGCAGCCGTGCATGTTCGAGCCAGGCGCGCGCGCTGGTGCTACCGGTCTCGACGGCGGCTTGAAGCTCGCGGAGCGCGTCGGCCGTCCGCTTTTCGCGCCGCGCCAGGAGGCCGAGACCTTCGTGGGCCTCGGCGGGCGCCGCCTGGAGCAGGGGCTGGTACGTCCCGCTGAGGTCCGCCAGAGCGATCGACGCCAGCGGGCCTTCGTCCGCCGCGGGCTCGAAGTCCCGCTTGGGATCGAGCGCCCGCGCGCCCACCGTGACGGTGGGGAAGTTGCCCACGGCCAGCATCGCCGCGGCCTGCTTGTCGATTTCGGCGGGCGGCTTGCCGAAGGCGTTCCGCATGGCCGGCATGAGGTCGCCGCCGTGCTGGAGATTGTAGAGCAGGACGTGCAGCCTTCCGGCGTATTCCGGGTTTGTCTGGAGCAGGTCGATGCGCGCCCAGTCGGCGGTGCGCCGATCGGCAGCGGGCGGGACGCCGAGCGTCACCTTGGTCCCGACCGCTTGCGCGGTGGAGAAGAACTCCTCAAGCCCGCTTTCGATCCCCGGGGGCATGCGCCCCGTATTCGACTCGATCAGGATGCGGACCACTTCCCGCAGGCATGCGGGCGGCATCGGGGAGCCGGCCGGGACGGCGCCGGTGTACGTGTCCCTTGTCCAGACCGGCACGGCTGGCGCGACCGACTTCCCGATCACGATTCGCACCGGCCAGAGCGTCTTCAGGTCCTCGACGCCCAGCGCCTTGCCGAGCAGGTAGCGCACCTGTTCGAACTGGTTGAGCGTCTCGCGCGCTCCGCGATCGCCCGCGTCGGTGACAATCTGGAAAGGCCCCGAGCGGACCTCGATCCAGCGGTCGGCGGCCGCCGCGGCCATGGGGACGAGCAGAAGTGCAAGCCAGCGCAGCACGCCACCATGATAACCGAGCGCTTCTGCCGGGGCGGCGGCCCCTCCGCGGCCTGGTATGCGCGGGCCCCACCGGCACGGGCGTGTCGCTGCCGCGAGGCGCGGCGGTCGTCCCCCCTGGCGGCCCGTCTGGTACGATCAGATGCTAATGGAGAATGTCAACGAGGGCATTCGTGCCGCCGAAGTCCGTGCGATCTTTCCCGACGGCACGGTCGAAGTCATGCCCACGGCAGTGGCTGTCCGTAGAGCGCGGGCAATGGGACTCGACCTGGTCTTGGTTGCGCCCACTGCCATTCCTCCCGTGGCCAAGGCAGTCGATTATGGCCTTTGGCTGGACGAAAAAAACAAGAACGGCCGCCGTGATATCTGAATTCCGACGCGTCACCGAGGGGGCTCAAGAGGCATCGTCATGAGATTTATAAGTCGTTCGACCCTGCTGGGGTTCCTTGTTTGCTGCGTCACGGCGCTGGCCGCCAAAATCGAAATCAAGGACGGCTGGTATTACATCGACGGCCACAAGTTCTTCGTCAATGCCATCGGCTACGAGCCCGGAGCGCGTCCCGGCGAACATCCTTACCAGCAGCGCGTCTCCGATCTGCCCGTGACCCGGCAGGATCTGAGCAACATCAAGGCGGCCGGCTTCAATGGCATACGCACGTGGTCGGACTTGACCGAAGACGAGCTCAAACTGGTGCAGGCATCCGGCCTGAAGGTCATCTTCGGAATCTGGATCAAGCCCGATGAGGATTTTGGCGATCCCAAGGTCGTGGAGCGGAACCTGGAGTGGACGAAACGCGTTCTGGCTTACTCCAAAAAGTACGACTGCGTGATCACTTACCTGATCATGAACGAGCCGATGCCGGCTCACATTCGTAAAGTCGGAGCGAAGGCGACGCTGGATCTGTGGACCAGGCTCCGCGATCTGATCCATCGCGAACATCCGGGAGTCCCCGTCGCTATCTCGGGTAACACGGCCATTACCGGCTGGGTGGGCCTTAACCTATTCGACGTCTACGCCCATAACACTTACGACTACACCACCGAGGGTTCCAACTTTACGCACGGCTATGCCAACACGAATCGTTTCGTAGCGGAGCTCAACGGCGGCGCGAAGCCGGTGCTGGTCACCGAGTTTGGGCGCTCGGTTTCGCGCCAGGGCGCGGGCGCCGGCCAGTACGGAGGCAACACGTTGGAGACCCAGGCACGGGCCATGACTCGCGCCTATCGCGATCTGCTCGATTCGGGCGTCGCCGGCCTGTGCCCCTTCATCTACGCCGATGGATGGTGGAAGGGCGGCGAGCCCGCCGTGCATAACGACGCCGCCGAAGAGTGGTTCGGGTTCTGGGGTTTCAAGAACCTGAACGACCGGACCGGCTATCCGCGGCCGGTGTGGCATGCGCTCGCGGAGTATAACCAGGCGCTGGTAGCCTCGCCCAGGAATCAACAGTTCTACTTGAATGAGGTTCCGGTCGAAGCCTTCCTGGGACCGGAGGTCAAGCGCTTCAAGGTCATCTACCAGGACGCCGTGCTTTGGGAAACGGCGCCCGACGCGCATGGATATGTCAGCGGGAAGCTCTCGTTCGCGGGCGAAGATCTGAAGGATCGCGAATTGGTGTTCGAAAGCTACAACGCACAGGGCCGTTTGCTCAAGTACGAGTCGGTCGTGGTGCTCACGGGCAAGGAGCCGATCGTGTGGCCCACCCTCGAGCTGCGCACGCCGGTCACGGATCTGGACAAAGCCAAAGAAGTTCCGGTGGAATACGAGCTCACTAACAACGCCGTTTTCTCACTCGGAAGCGAGTTACGTTACGTCTTTGCTCCGCACAAGGGCTGGGAGCCGGGAGAAACTCATCAGCGAACGATCGACCCCAAGCGGAAACAGCAGAGTGTTTCGGCCACGTTCCCGCTGCCGGACGATTGTTTTGTGCTGGGACTCTACGCCGGCACCGATATCCGCTACGGTAAGTTCACCAAGACCATTTACGCGCAGAAGTTTCTTTTCCGCGGGAACTGGGCGGACCCGATCCGCATCAAGTGAGTCGAGCCTGGCACCACAACGGTGCGACCTTGGGTACGTGTACGCAGACGGCCGACATGCCCAAGGCCGTCCAGCCCTGGAAGAACGCCCGCGACGCTGGGGCCGCGGCTGGGCGCTACACCCTCAGTTTAGTGTACCGAGGTGGCGGTCGAGTATACCGCCGCGTTCCGGGTTTGCCGCCGCCCCGGGCATCCTTCTTACAAGCGCGGCAGCCCGAAGCGCCATTCGAGGCATCTTCAGGGTCAGCCGGAGTCGGAGCTTCGGGACGCGGGTCTTCGATGCTCATCGCTGGGAAGGTGGCATGGAATCAGTCGGCAGGCTTTGAAGAACTTTCCATGAGCCTGATTGCCTCGCCTGCGCAGATCGCAATGATCGGGGCTTTGGGACTGGAAAATGAAACGGTCGCGCGGGGCCGTTGCTCAGGGGCTATGTTCGAGACAACGTTGGAGTTTCTGCTGCGGGACAGTTGCTCCGCCAAAACCGTTGTTTTTACGAACAGAGAGGATGCTGTTTCCTACGTCGAATTGTTGCGGGCAGGTATCGGTCGGATCAACCAACGCCTTGACTCAAACACCGTGATTCGGGGTCGGCCGCCCCGGCAGGCGTCGGCTGCCACTCCTGTACCAGAATCGCAGCGGGAAAGAACCGATGCACCGCAGGGTTGGAAGTGCGAGTACTGCGGTGAGGTCTGTCAGCCTGACGCCGAGAGTTGCACGGTGTGTAGCGGATCCAGGCCCCCGCAGCCATCGGCAGCCGCTCCTGTGCCAGAATCGCACCGGGAAAACACCGACGCAGCGCCGAGCTGGAAGTGCGAGTATTGCGGGGAGGAGAGTCCGTCTGACGCTGAGGAGTGCATCATCTGCCATGGACCGAGACCTGAGCCTGAATGATCGGCGGACAACGCAGCGGGGCCTGGCGGACGGCCGCGCACGCACGGAGTGGCAAGGAACAACGAGAGCCTCCGGCAGAGGAGGCCCCGTACTCGACTGGCGTCGGCGCCTCGACCCATCCGGGGCGCGCTCAGTCCTCGTTTTCGTTCAGAGCCACTTGCTTCAGGGCGAGGTGAGTCGCCAGAGGCGCCGCCGCAGCGGCCCGTCGGCCGCTACATCCGTTCGGCCTTGTCCGGCTTCGCCTCGCGGGGGAGCAGCGCCAGCATGATGCGCTCCTCCATGTCGGTAAGCGAGCGCTTGAGGTCCCCTACCTCCTTCGTCACCTTGTACAGCATGAGGATGATCACCGCCAGGATGGCGTAGAAAAGAAGCATCTGGAGGAACTGAATCACCTTGAATAGACCGCTCATCGCACCAAGCATCGTTACTCCTTCCTTCGCAATACCAGATTCCCAATATTATCCACACTGGCGAGCCAGCCGGGGGGAACCAGAACCGTGGCGCCGTAGTCGAGGACCAGCGCCGGGCCGGGCTGGCCGGCTTCGGGCGCCTGCTCGCGGCGGAATACGGGAAGCCTGCTCCAGCGCCCTCGCACAAACACCCGCCTCGTCTCGGGACGCGAGGCGGCCGCGCGCTCCGGGGCCTGGATGCGCGGGCGCGGCGTGGCGATGCGCGCTCGCACGCGAATAGTGACGATCTCGATGGCGCGCTCCGGGTTCGAGTAACCATAGGTGCGCTGATGTTCGCGATGGAACGCGGAGGCGGCGCCCGCGTCGTCCCAGGGAACGTTCAGCTCATAGCTCTGGCCCAGGTAGCGGATGTCCGCGCTCCGCTCAAGGCTCGCTCCCGGCATCTCCGCCAGAGCCCGCGTCTCGAGCTCCCTGTAGCGCTCTTCGATCGCGGCGCCGCCGAGCGCGCCCGCGGCGTAGTCGCGCACGCGATCCGCCAGCAGCATTCCCAAAGCGGAAAGCGCGCCGGCATACCGCGGCACGAGCACCGTCGGGATGCCAAGGTCCGCGGCGATCTCGCAGGCGTGCAACCCTCCGCAGCCGCCGAACGCGGCCAGCACGAAATCGCGCGGATCGTGGCCGCGCTCGACCGACACCACGCGAATGGCCCGCTCCATGTTGGCGTTGGCCACGCGCAGGATGCCCTCCGCCGCGGCGGTGCGCTCCATGCCGAGCCGGGCGGCCACGCGATCGATGGCGGCGCCCGCTCGCTCGACGTCGATGCGCATCTCGCCGCCCAGAAACTGGTCTGCGGCGATGCGTCCCAGCACAACGTGGGCATCGGTCACCGTGGCCTCGGTGCCGTCGCCGTAGCACGCGGGACCCGGATCGGCGCCCGCACTTTCCGGACCGACGCGCAACAGGCCCCCTTCGTCGACGCGCGCGATGGAGCCGCCGCCCGCGCCCACGGTGTGGATGTCCAGCATGGGTACGCGAATGGGGAAGCCGTCGATGGAGGCCTCGGTGGTCTCCCGGGGACGGCCCTCGGAAAGGCTCACGTCGGTCGAGGTGCCGCCCATGTCGAAGCCGAGAATGCGCTCAAACCCGGAAAGGCGCGCCATCTCGACCGCGCCCCAAACGCCGCCGGCGGGGCCGGAGAGAATCGTACGCACGGGATGACGCCGCGCCTCGGAAGCGGTCATGAAGCCGCCGTTCGATTGGAGGATGGCGATGGGCTCGGGGAAACCGGCCTCGAGCTCGGCCAGATAGGCATCCATCAGCGGGCCCACGTAGGCGTTGAGCACGGTGGTCGAGGCGCGCTCGTACTCGCGAAACTCCGGGCAGACCTCGTGCGAGCAGGAAACCGGGAGGCCCGAAAGCGCCTTCGCCGCCAGGCGCTCATTGACTGGATTCCGATAGGCGTGCAGAAAGCAGATGGCCACGGACTCGGCCTTAGCCCGGCGCAGCCGGTCCCGCAACCGGCGAAGCTCGGGGGCACGCGGCCGCGCCGCCACGACGCCGTCGAAGTGGGTCCGTTCGCGCACGCCGAAACACAGATCGCGGCCGACCAGCGGCCGTTTCGGCAAGGGCGTCAGGTTATACAGCTCGGCGCGGTTCTGCCGGCCGATGGCGATCAGGTCCTCGAAGCCGGCGGTGGTGACGAAGGCTGTCCGCGCGCCCTTGCGCTCGAGCAGGGCGTTGGTGGCCACGGTCGAGCCGTGCACCACGCCCGCCGGCTCGCGGCCCGCGGCGCGGTGGAGCCCTTCCAGAATCACGCGGGCCGGCGCGCGCGGGTTGGACCGCAGCTTGAACAGCTCCAGGCGGCCGTCATCGTGGAGGACCACGAAGTCGGTGAAGGTGCCGCCGGCGTCAACGCCGATTCGCATGGACGATGTCCAGGTCGGGCGGCGGGACGCCTTCCTCGCGGAAGCGCTCGAGCAGCCGCAGGCGAACCTCTGACAGCACGCCGCCCTGGTCGTCGTGCCGGGCCACATTCACGACCAGCTTGAATTGAAGGTGCGTGGGCAGTACGCCCGGATCGCACAGGCACACCGGCGCGGGCTCGGGCAGCACGCCTGCGGTGCGCGAAGCTTCCTCGAGGGCGATCCGGGAGACCAGCGCGGGGTCGGCGTCGTGCGCCACCAGGATCGCGACCTCGGCCACCTCGCGGTGGTCCGGCAGGTTGTAGTTGATCAGCGTCCCCGCGGTGATTTTCGAGTTGGGGACGATAACCATATCGTTGGCGCCGTTGCGTACCCGCGTGGTGCGCCAGCCGATGTCGGTGACCACGCCTTCCTGGCCGTCGCTGAGCCGGATCGAATCGCCCACGAAGATGGGCCGCTCGACCAGGATGTGAATGCCGGCGAAAAAGTTGGCCAGCGTGTCCTGCAGCGCCAGAGCGACGGCCAGCCCGCCGACGCCGAGGGCCGTCAGCAGGGGTGTGATCGACTTGCCGAAGTTCGCCAGCAGGCTCATCAAGCCGATGGTGACGACCACCACGCGGATCAGTGCGCGCGAGAGCCCGGCGGCGGCAAACGGCATCCCTTGCCGCTCGCCGTAACGCGCCATCATGCGCACGGATACCGAGAGCGCCACCAGCGTGAGGCTGACGATTAGGAAGGCGCCGATCCATTCATCGGCCAGGCGGGTCTGCCTGGCAGTCAGGTCGGCGGAGCCAAGAGAAAGATCGGTCGCCGCGGCCAGCGCCCAAAGGACGGAGGGGAACGAGATCGTCTCGGCGAATACCGCGGCCAGGGACCCCGGACCCGGTGCGTGGCGGCGCAGTAGACGCAACAGGACGTAGCGCGCCACCAGCAATGCGCCGAGCAACGCGGCGAACACGGCCAGCGGCGGGCCCCACCGCTCCAGCAGCTTCTCGTCGGTCAGCCAGCGTTTCATTCGATGCCGGCAGGCTGAAGCCTGCCCCGCTCAGTCTCAGAGTGTCTTCAGGTACGCGACCAGGTCGTCCTTCTCATGGTCGCCCAGCATGTCTTTGTACGGGGGCATACCGTTGCCGCCGTTATCGATCTGCGCCCGGATGTTCTGCTCGGTAGCCTTCTTCCCATTGGCCAGCTTGTCCATCTTGAACAGGCCCTTCAGCCCGGGGCCGAGCTTCTTCTCGGTGTTGGCGGCGTTGTGGCAGGTGACGCACTGCTGGCCGAACAGGGCTTTGCCCTTTTCGGCGTCGCCGCCCTTGGAAGCGCCCCACACCAAAACGGCGGCCAGGACAAAAAGCGGCGCGATGGTTCGGTGACGCATAGACCCTCATTCTAACGGATGCCATTCGGGGCCGTGTCACAATGGTGCCAGGAGGATGTAAAAAGTGGCGCAGAACGATCAGGCTCCGGAAACTTACCGGGCGCGGTTCGAGACGACCAAAGGCAGCTTTACGGTGGAGGTGACGCGGGCCTGGGCGCCGCTCGGCGCGGACCGCTTCTACAATCTGATCAAGAGCGGCTTCTACGACGGCGCGCGCTTCTTCCGCGTGCTGCCCGGCTTCGTGGTTCAGTTCGGAATCCCGGGCGACCCGGCCCTGGCGCGCCAATGGCGGTCGGCGAACATCGCCGACGATCCCGTCACGCAGACCAATGCGCCGGGCTCGATCACCTTCGCCACGGCTGGCCCGAATACGCGCACCACCCAGGTCTTCATCAACCTGGGGAAGAACGCCGGCCTGGACCGGCAGGGCTTCGCCCCCTTCGGCCGCGTCACCGAGGGCATGGACATCGTGGGCAAGCTTTACAGCGGATACGCCGAGGGCGCGGACCAGGGCCGCATCCAGAGCGAGGGCAACAAATATCTGGAGAGCGGCTTTCCGAAGATGGACTACATCAAGAAGGCCGAGGTCGCCTAGAGACCCGATGCTGAACGCCGTCGAGGTTCGCGTTCTGGGGTCGCTGGTCGAGAAGGAGATGGCGACTCCCGAGTATTACCCGCTGACTCTGAACGCGCTGGTGAACGCCTGCAATCAGAAGTCGAATCGCGATCCGGCGGTCGCCTACGACGAGGACACGGTGGCGGACGCCATCGACAGCCTGCGCGAAAGGGGGCTGGCGGCGGTCATCACGGGAGCCGGGATGCGGGTGCCGAAATACCGCGAGCTGCTCTCGGAGAAGCTGAACCTGGGCCGGCGCGAACTGGCGATTCTGTGCGAGCTGATGGTGCGCGGGCCGCAGACCTCCGGGGAACTGCGCGACCGCGCGGGGCGGCTGCATCCCTTCGGCGATCTCGAGGAAGTGGAGGCCGTCCTGCGGCGCCTGATCGAGTGGCAGCCCGAACCGCTGGCCGTGCGCCTGCCACGCCAGCCCGGAACCAAGGAACCCCGCAACGCGCACCTGCTCTCGGGCGAGTCGGCGATCGCGCCCGCGACCCCGGCGCGCCCGGACCGGCTGGCGGAACTCGAGGCGGAAGTGCGTGAGCTGCGGGAAGAACTCCGCGCGCTGCGGGAGCAGATGGAGAAGTTTCGGGCGCAGTTCGAGTAGGACAAGCTTCAGCTTGTCCTGCTGCCCGATCGGTAGGACAAGCTGAAGCATGTCCTACGCGTGGTGGTTCAGCGGGCCGCGGCCCCGGCCCAGGCCCGGCGCGGTGCGGATGGCGGCGGTAATGAACGTCTTGGCCCGGGCCACCGCGTCTTCGAGCCGGTCGCCGCGCGCGAGCCCGGCGGTGATGGCGGCGGAATAAGTGCAGCCGGTGCCGTGGGTGTGGCGCGTCACGATGCGCGGAGCGGTGAACTCGCGCCAAACGCCGTCGGCGTAGAGAACGTCGGTGGCCGCGCCTTCGAGGTGGCCGCCTTTGACCAGCGCGGCCCGCGCTCCCATGGCGCACAGCCGGGCCGCGGCCTCGCGCATGGCGCCCACATCCTTCACCTCGATGCCGGTCAGCGCGGTCGCTTCGTCCAGGTTCGGCATCACCAGGAAAGCGCGCGGCAGCAGGCGGGCCGCGATCGCCTGGCGCGCTTCGGGCGACACCAGCGGCGCGCCGTCCGAGGCGGCCATAACCGGGTCGACCACCAGCGGGAATTCGAACTCGGCGGCCAGTTCCGCCAGCGCCTCGACGATCTCTGCGGTGCCAAGCGCTCCGGTCTTGGCGGCCTGCGGCGGGATGTCGCCGATCGCCGCCCGCACCTGCTCGATCACCAGCGGCGCCGCCACGCACTCGACGCGCGCAATGCCCGCCGTATTCTGCACCGTGAGCAGGGTGATGACCGCCTCGCCGTAGACACCGAACTGGTGGAACGTCTTGAGGTCGGCCTGGATGCCCGCGCCTCCGCTGGGATCCGAGCCGGCGATGGTCAGCGCGACGGGCGTCACCCTGTCATTGTGACACCACGGGCGTCGAAGTGCCCTGCGAATTCGTGATCGATACCTTGACCGAGCCGATGTCGGCGACGTCGCCCGTTACGTTGAAGCTCTGCGTGAGACCGAATGAGCCGGTTGCGGCGCTCGGGAAGTAGGTCTGAAACTGGGCCGTTGCGTCGACGGGGATCGGCTGGCCGATCATTTGACCGGCGGTGTCGTAGAAGGTGAAGGACACCGTGGAAGCCGTCCATGTGTCGTCGAAGCCCTGCACCGTAACCAGGATGCCGTTCGCCGTGCTGCTCACCGCCTGCTCCAGAAGGACCAGATCGACGACCACCGGCACCGGCGGGATCGGGAGCGACCCGGGGGATGCAAGTTGAGTGCCGTCGCCGATCGCGGCGGTGAACGTGATGGTACACGCGGTGGTCCCGGCCTGGAACAGGATAGTGGGATTGCCCTCGAACCGGGCTGCGGTCTCGCCCGCGGTCAGGGTAAACGACACCGAGCCCGGCGCTGGGACGAAGGTGCCGTTCGCATCCGGCAAGATGAAACCCCTGTAGATGTCTCCTTTCCCCGTGAAGTCAACGGTCAGCAGGCCGGCGCCGCTGGCCGGGAGCGCAGAGTCGAACCGGATCGCAATCGTGTACTGCGGGATACCGTCGGGCACCGTAGTCTGCGGCACAATGGCGATGCTGGCGGTGGGCCAAGCCGGCGTCGGCGTCGGCGACGGTGTCGGAGTTGGCGTGGGAGTCGGCGTGGCGGTGGCGCCGGCGCCCGTGCCCGTCAGACTGTAATCAGCCTCGGGTTGGGTGGTTGGCGATGGAGACGACGCCGGCGTTGCAATCTGGACGGCGAGTTGTCCGGCGACCTGCCCCGCGGTTGACGGCGCAAAGCTAATGGTGATCGGAAGCGCCTGCCCGACCGGTATCTTGAGCCCGACCGGATCGCCGCCGGCCCAGGCAACCTGGAAGGCCGCGTTGTTAACCGAAAGCTCGGTCAGGACCGCCTCGTCGGGCCCGTTGTTGGTCAGGGAGAAAGTCTGGATCAGCGGAAGGCTGGCGATCTGGACCGTGCCGAAACTAATCGGCGCGCCGCCCGGTGCATAGGCCGTGAACGGGGGCAGTGACGCCGCGAGTTGCAGCTGCTGCATTGGCGCCGGCGTTGGAGTCGGCGTGGCGGCCCGCGGCGCGATGGCGAGCTCGGCGCCGGAGCCAACGAGGTCGTACTCGGCCTGCGGTTGCAGGACGGAAGAGACCGCAATCTGAATCCAGAGTTCGCCCAAGCGGGCCGGCCCCGCCGTCAACGGCGCGAAGGCGATGGTGAACTGAAGCGTCTGCCCCACGGAAAGCGTGAGCCCCGCCGGATTGCGCCCGAGCGTGAAAGCGGCGCCATCCACCCAAAGCTTGGTCAGGACCGCGTCGTCGGGCCCGGTGTTGTTCAGATCGAAGGTCAGCGTCTTCGGAGCGGCGCCGAAGTCGATGCTCTGGCCCGGTTCGTAGACCGTGCCCGCGGGCAGCGCCACGAGCTGTAGCTGCTGCTGCGCGAGGGCACCAGACACGGCGAGCAACGAAGACAGCCGCAGACGCGGGATCATGGCGCCGTCTCTATCGCCGGACCCGGCAGGTCCGTTCACTCGCGCCTTCCAACCGAAGCGCGAGAGGCGCGCCCCCGCTGGCCAGCCGCACGGTCAGCCAAACGCCGCTCATTTGGTCGATCGCGACCGCTGGGGCGGGCAGCGCCATCCGCCATTCCGTCACAACGGGCCGCAGGATGGGCGCGCGGAGCGAGCTTCGGACCACGGGCAGGGCCAGTCGCGCGACGGCGGCGCCGGGCGGCCGGATGATGAGGGCCGCGCCGTCCGGGAAGACCACCGTGCCGTCGCTCAGGAGCGCCAAGGGGGCGGCCACATCCTCGAGCGGGGTCTGCGACTCGATGACGCCGTCCGTCACCGAGATTCGAACCAGACGCGGGCCCGGAGTATCCGCCACCACCGCGATCAGGTGCAGGGGATCGGGACTCGCCATCGCCAGCACGTCGCCGCCGAGCGTTTGCGAGTCCAGAAAAGCGCGAGGAGGCGATTGCGCGTCCACCTGGAAGAGTTGTCCGGTCGCCGGAAAGTAAGCGAAGCCCGTTTGGCCGGTGCGCGGCAGCGCGAACAGGGCCGCTCCCGGAGGCGCGTCCCACTGCGCCAGCGGTTGGAGGCCGCTATCGAACACTTCGATCGAGTCGGCCGTCTTCGCCAGCGCGAGCGAATCCGAGCACGCCGCCGAAAGCACGGCCGAGGCCGCAGGCGCGCCCGCAGAAATGCTCCGGCAATCCCGTGGACGGGTCGTAATGCGCCATCCGCGCCCAGCAGGCAGCCCGCCTGCGGCGCCTGGACGGCGGATTGCGCCAGTGCGGCGGTCAGATACAAACCGAAGGCTGCGAGGTGCCGAGTCATGGATTGGGATTGGAGATGCTTGGGGGACCCGCCGCGGTGATCGACGACACCGTTCCGGTCTGGCCGGTTTGCCCGCTATGCCCGCCGCCGCGCAGGCCGAGCGTGGCCGCCACGGCCCCTCCCGCCGCGGCGCCGATCAGGATCCACCTCAGGCGGTGGCCGCCGCCGCCGATGTTCGAGGCGTTCGGTTTCATCACCACTCGGGGCCCGTGTCTTTCCGGCTCCAGCGCCGCCGCGCGCTTTTCGGGCTCCGGCTCCGAGAGACGGCAGGCCGCGATCGTCCCGGCGCGCAGCCGCCCGCTCACCGCCGTGATACGGATCTCCACCGTTCCCGCCAGCCGGTTCCAGCTTATGGGGGTAGTCGTGGCGCGGCCGTCCGCGCTCGTGGTCAGGATCTGGGAGCTCAGCCCGTTGGCGAACGATCCGCCGGGACCGTCGTCTGGCAGCCGCACGGTGACCACCGCCCTGGCCACGGGTTTGCCCAACTCGTCCGTCACTTCGACGGCCAGCCCGGCCGAGCGGGAACCCGCCGCCCGGGCCGAGCCATCCTTATCTATGGCGCGCACCCGCAGCAGCGAAGTCTGCGCCGCCAGCAGCACCGGGAGGAGAAGACCGAGCGTCAGGGCACCGCGCATTTCAAAGAGGTAGTGGGGGCGGAGGAGGCGGGCTCTCAGGAGAACGAGGGTGAGCACTCCGGGCTGGTCTTGCGCGGCCCTTCGGCGTATAATACCTATAGACAGAGGGTGCATCCTGTGCCATTATTGGTGCTGGAACATGGAGGCCCAGCCGGGCACGTTGGCAGGGCCAGCACCGAGAGGCTAGGCCGGGGAGAAGCATATTCTGTGGCTGATCGTAAGCAGTTTGAAAACGTCACCGCGCCGGACCCTGAGTTGATGCGTCTTTTGGATGCGTCCCGCAATAGAGTTGTCACGGAAGAGGAGTTGCGCGAACAAAGAGTGAGCTTTGCTTTTGGCAATGCTCCCAACAATTCGGACCTCATTACGAAGGACAGCGTTCGCGCTGCGTCAACGCGCATAAGACTCCTGGATTGAACAGGCGCTTGCCGCCGCCGCGCATGTCAGTCAGAGAAAAAGACAACCCGCAGCTTTACGCCAAAATCCAAGAACAGAACCTTTTGCGACAGTACGACTTGCTGTCCAATTGTATTGAGATTGGCCTAGCTAAGGGCATCGAGTTCTTCGACAAATACACGCTTTGGGCCCTGAACTACGCGGCCGTCTCGAACATTTCTCAGTTTGGAGGACGCTACCGCGAGGAACCGATCTATGTTGGGAACCACTACCCGCCCCACTTTAAGGAGGTCCCCAACCACATGGACCGGTTCTTTTCCGTGGTCCACGAAAACTGGGAAATCATGGATCATCCCACAGTGCTTCCGGCATACGCACTGTGGAGACTCAACTGGATTCACCCGTTCATAGAAGGCAACGGGAGGACCGCAAGAGCCGCCTGCTATTACCTGCTCTGCTTGAAGCAGCGCCGATTGCTGCCTGGAAAGAAGACTGTTCCCGAACGGATCAGGGAAGACCGGGAGCCCTACTATGCGGCACTACGGGCCGCAGACGTAGCGTGGGAGCAGGGCCATTTCGACGTTTCAGAGCTGGCGGCCTATCTGAGCAGTCTTCTCAAGCAGCAACTCTTCGAGCAGTAACTGTACATCACAGGCATCCGTTCAGGCTGACCCACTACCTAACACCGGCACAGCCGCCCCCCCGCCCCCATGGGAAAATGGAGCCATGAGGATCCTCCTCTATAGCGGCAAGGGGGGCGTTGGAAAGACCAGTCTTGCCGCGGCGACGGGCGTCCGGCTGGCCCAGATGGGACGCCGCACCCTGGTGATGAGCATCGATCCGGCGCACAGCCTTGCCGATTCCTTCGACCTCGAAACCGAGCTCTTCCACGTCCGAACCTCCGACCCGCTGGAGATCGCTCCCTGCCTCGCCATCCAGGAGCTGAACATCCAGCGCGAAATCAAGCGCCACTGGCAGGAAATCTCGTCTTACGTGATCTCGGTTTTGCGAACCACCGGTCTCGAAGGCGTGCAAGCCGAGGAGCTGGCCATCCTGCCGGGGATGGAAGAGCTGAGCGCCATGATGTACATCAATCAGTACCGGCGGGAGGGGCGCTACGACGTCATCATCCTCGACGCGGCGCCCACGGCCGAGTCCATGCGCTTCATCAGCATGCCGACTACGCTGGACTGGTACATGAAGCACATCTTCCCGTTCCAGCGCAGCCTGCTCAAAGCGGTGCGGCCGATTGCCAACCGCGTGGCCCCGTTCGAGCTTCCCGCCGACAGCTACTTCGCCAATATCCACGAGCTGTTCGGGAAGCTTGAAGGCGTGGACGAGCTGATGGAGGACCCGCAAATCACCAGTGTGCGCCTGGTGACCAACCCGGAGAAGATGGTGCTCCGCGAAACGCAGCGCGCTTTCGTATACTTCTCCCTGCACGGCCTGACGGTGGATACGGTCATCGTCAACCGCGTGCTTCCGGCCTCCGTGAACGACGCGTATTTCGCGGAATGGCACGCCTCGCAGGATAGAATCGGGCAGGAGATCGAGGAGTACTTCGCGCCCATCCCCTTGAAGCGCGTGCCTCTGTTCGCGCACGAAGTTCTGGGCCGGGAGAGGCTCGAAGAGCTGGCGCGGGTGATGTATGCTGAGGGGGAAGATCCGGCGGCGATCACGCGCACCGAGCGGCCCTACACGTTCGGAAAGCAGGACGGCCACTACGAGATCAAGGTGCTGCTGCCGTTCGCCACCAAGGGCGAAATCGGGTTGTTCAAGAAAGGCGATGAGTTGGTGGTCGAGATCGGAAGTTTCCGGCGCCACATCGGCCTGCCGACGTCGATGGCGGCGCTCGCGCCCGCGCGGGCGCGCCTCGAGAACAGGATCCTCACCGTCGAGATGAAGGAGGTCCCAACATGAGCGAGCAGCAAACCGCTTCCCCGCCCGCGGCCGAGCGCGTCTATGAGCGCTGCCTGTGCCGGGAAGCGATAGACCGGTTCGAAGACCTATTCAGCATCCACACCGACGAGGCGCGGCAGCACATGCGGAACTCGCGCATCGAGTTTCTCAAGGCCATCCGCAGCCTCATCGACGACCGCATCGCGCACCTTTCCAGCGCCGCCCCGCAGCAGGGCACCAAGGTGAGCGTGGAGTAATGCTCGAGGCGAGCCAGCCATGTCAGTACTCAAAGAGGGTGACGCCGCCCCGGACATCGAACTTCCGGATGAGCGCGGCGAACGCTTCCGCCTCTCCGGTCTGCGCGGGCGGAAGGTGGTGCTCTACTTTTATCCCCGGGCGAACACTCCGGGCTGTACGACGGAAGCCTGCGAGTTCCGCGACCGGGCGGCGGAGTTTGCGGGGCGTAACGCCGCGATCGTAGGCGTCTCTCCCGACAAGCCCGCGGCCCAACTGAAGTTCAAGAACGGCCAGAGCCTGCCCTTCACGCTTCTCGCCGACACCGGCCGGAGCGCCGCTGAGGCCTACGGCGTCTGGAAGCAGAAGACCATGTACGGGAAGACCGTGATGGGCATCGAGCGCACTACTTTTGTCATCGGCGAGGACGGCCGCATCGCGCGGATCTTCCGCAAGGTGAAGGCGGCAGGCCACGCCGCCCAGGTGCTCGAGACCGTCCGCTGAGGCGGCCTACTGCTGCGCAGGGGTCGCCTGCTCGATGACCTTGCGGATCTGGACCTGCGCCTCTTGCATCGCCTGCTGGGTAATGGGGCGAATCTTCTCACCTACCTCCGGCGACTTGCCGAAGAACCATGCCTGGCCCGCCGGCGACTTATAGAAGGATAGGATGGCGTCCAGTTCTTCCTCCGTGAAGGTGTCCGCATAGACCTTCACGAACTGCGGTCCGAGCTTGTCCCAGCTTAATAGCTGAGAGGCGATCTCGGAGACCTTCTGCTCGAGGGCGGCCTTATCGGCGCCGGCCGGCTCCTGGCGCGCGGCCTGGGCCTTGACCGCGACCAGCGTCTTGTCGAGCATCTGCTTGAAACCCTGGTCTATCTTGGCGACCTGGAACAGCTCCTGCACCTTGGCCATTTTGGAGGCGTCGTCCGCCCGGACGGCGCCGGTCAACAGGAACGCCGCCGCAAATCCGATGAGTGTTCGAGAGTGCTTCATAGAATGAATATCATCTCATTTATGCGGACTACCCGGCGTAGGCCATGGCCCGGTCCGGATTGCCGCCCTGCTGTTCCGCGAGCATGCGGATGCGCGCGCGGAGCAGGCTGAGACGCGCCTCACGATCGGGAACCAGTCCGTAGCGCCGCAGCACTTCCGAACGGGTGCGCTTGAGGAGCTTGTAGTCGAGCTCGTTCAGACTTTCCAGTTGAGAGTATAGCCGCGCGCCGCAAGCGCGCCGGACCTCCCGCAGCCTCGATCTGAGACTGCTTCCGGCGCGGCGCGAGACATTGACCGGAACCGCGGCGCAGTCCAGGTTGGAGAAAACCGGGCCGAGGAAATACTGCCCGGCCACCAGGCTCTCCTCGAAACGATCCACCACCCCCGGCAGAGACGACCTCAGCATCGTGCCGGTGGCGCGTTCCAAGTCGAGTTCGCCGGGTGGATGGTCGTACACGGAGCCGTTGGCAATCAGCACGACCTGTGCATCATTGACGAAATGTGGAAACTCTTCGACCATGCGGGCGACAAACCGGCCGAGGCCGGAGGCGTTCGCCAGTTCGCTCACCGGGTCCGCGGGCGCCGGCTTTTCGCGGAAGAAATCGTACATCGACCGGATGCGGTCGATCGGGTCGCGGAGAAAGCAGACGTCGAAGAAGACAAAACCTGGAGCGGCCGGCACGGGATAACGGATGTGGTGGCTTGAAACGGCCGCGATCTCGGCGCGGCCATTGAGAAAAGCGAGCAGATCCTCGTTGGACAACAAGCCGTCTCGGTCGGCCGTGTCCAGCCGGGTGTAGTCCTGCGAGAAGTTGCGGGCGAGAATGCGTTCGACGGTGGTGCCCGCGTTCTTCAGAATGTGATAGTGCAGCATGACATAGCGCATCCCAGGTCCCCTTTGTTCTAAAGGCGAAGATCCCGCGCCCGAGGTTACGCCGTCAGGATCGTGCCCCGCCCCCTCCATCGGCCAACTCCACGCGCCCGCCGCCCGCGTGCGAAACTGGGACTTCGAGGCCATGCGTTCCACATCTGTGCGTGCCGCGGCGTTGTGCGCCTTCTCGGCCGGCTGCCTGGCGGCGCAGTCCGGGGGCATCCCACCCGAATGGGAAGTGCGGAAGCAGATGACCGCGCTGGCCGAGCACGTCCAGCGCTTCGAACCCGTGCTCGACCAGATCCACGCCGAGGAGTGGGTGAAGAAGGGTGCGCCGCAAGCTTACGCGGGCCAGCTCGCGAGCACGCGGACCCAGATCGGTTACCTGGTCGGCTCGACTAAAGAACTGGCCGCCCATCCGGAGCGCATGACGGCCGCGCTCGACACCTTCTTCCGCATGGAATCGGTGAATGCGATGCTACGGTCGGTAGTGGCCGGCATCCGCAAGTACCAGAATCCGGCCGTCGCGGAGCTGCTTGAAGGCCTGATGGCGGATACCAGCGCCGACCGGGACAAGCTGCGGCAGTACCTCGTGGACCTCGCCGCCGACCGCGAACAGCAATTCCGCGTGATGGATCAGGAAGCCCAGCGTTGCAGGGCGGCGCTGTCGCGCCAGGCAGCCCCCGCCTCTAAGACCACCACCCGCCAGGAGGAACACCATTGAGCGAACCCCGCACGTTTACATGCAGCATCTGCGGCGATCCCTCGACCGAGATCTGCGTCTGGTGCACGAAGGACGCCTGCCCCAACCACATCTGCAGCAAGTGTCAGCGCTGCAGCGATTGTTGCGAGTGCGAGGTGCCGCTCGCCGAGGCCCCGCCGCACGAAAGCCCCGCCTAGGGACCGGCGTGGTGCGGATGTGAAGACCATCATCGAGCCGTTCCGCATCAAGAGCGTGGAGCCGCTGCACCACAACAGCCGCGAAGAGCGCGAGCGGCTGCTCGAGGCGGCGGGCTACAACCTGTTCCTCATCGACGCCAAGGACATCCTCATCGACCTGCTCACGGATTCGGGCACCAGCGCCATGTCTACCGGGCAGTGGGCCGCCATGATGCGCGGCGACGAATCGTACGCCGGCAGCGAGAGCTTCTACCGGCTCAAGCGGGTGGTCCAGGATCTGACGGGCTTCCGCCACGTCATTCCGACCCATCAGGGCCGGGCGGCGGAGCGCATCCTGTTTCACGTCACCTGCGGCCCGGGGAAGGTCGTGCCGAACAACACGCACTTCGATACGACTCGGGCGAACGTGGAATCGAACGGCGCGCGGGCGGTCGACCTGCCCTGCCCCGAGGCGGCCGATACCCAGGCGCGGTACCCGTTCAAGGGCAATCTGGACGTGGCCGCGCTCGAACGGCTGATCGAGGCCGAGGGCGCCGCGCGGATCCCGCTCGTGATGATCACGGTCACCAACAACTCCGGCGGCGGTCAGCCCGTCTCGCTCGCCAATATCGAAGCCGTGAAGGCGGTCGCGTCCAGGCACGGCATCCCGCTTTATCTCGACGCCTGCCGCTTCGCCGAGAACGTATGGTTCATCGGGCAGAGGGAAGCCCCGTACGCCGATTGGACGCCGAAGCAAATCGCACAGAAGATGTTCCGGCTGGCGGATGGCTGCACCTTTTCGGCCAAGAAGGACGCCTTCGCCAACATCGGCGGCTTCCTGTGCACCAACGACGACCGCCTGGCGGAGCTGGAGAAGGACCTGCTGATCCTGACCGAAGGTTTCCCGACCTACGGCGGCCTGGCCGGGCGCGACCTGGAAGCGATCGCCGTGGGCCTCGAGGAAGTGCTCGATCCCGACTACCTGCGCTACCGGATCGTCTCGACCGAGTACCTGGGCCGCCACATCGCCGCGGCGGGCGTTCCCATCGTCGAGCCGCCGGGCGGACACGCCATCTACATCGACGCCGGCCGCATGCTTTCGCACATTCCGGGTAACAGGTTTCCCGGGCAGGCGCTGGCCGTCGAGCTGTACCGGCACGCGGGAATCCGCTCGGTCGAAATCGGCTCGGTGATGTTCGGCGAAAAGGCGCAGCACGAGCTGCTGCGGCTGGCGATTCCGCGGCGGGTCTACACGCAGAGCCACATCGACTACGTGGTGGAGGCGATTCTGGAGGTCAACGCGCGCAAAGAGGAAATACGGGGGCTGGAGATCGCCTCCGAGCCGCCGTTCCTGCGGCACTTCAGCGCGCGCTTCCGGCCCTGCTGATGGAAGGTCGGGTCATTTCGACCTCTTCGCTTCGATGCCTGCGACCTTCTCCGCGAGACGCCCTATCTGTTCCCGGAAGTTGCTCTTCGCGTTCAGCAGTTTCCCGCTCGCGTAAGCCTCCGACAGCTCGGAGCCGCACTCCGGCAGGACCGCGTCGACGGGGAGACCCACCATCTTGCCGAGTTCCATCGGTGAAATGTCGGGGTTCTTGGGAGTTTGATTGACGATCAAGTGCATTCGGCTGCGGTTCAGGCCGGCTTCCGTTAGTCGCGACACCAGCCGCTTGACCTCGTACAGGTTCGCCACCTCCAGCGTCGCCGTCAGGAATAGATCGCTCAGAACCGGAGCCAGGCTCGCGGCAAAGGGATTTAAGCGGCCAAAATCCATGACGACCCACTGGTAGATGGACCGTGTGAATTCGAACACGTTCCGGACTCTCTCGGTATTCGCCTGCTCCGCCAAAGGCAACGACTCCTGCGACAAGAGGACATCCGGACCATCGGTGCCGGGAACGACAATCCTGTTCCAGTAGTTCTCGTCAAGCCGGTCGAGGTTCTTGGCGACCTCTTGGAGGGTGTGTTCGGAGACCGCTTTCATGAGGAAGCCGACGGAGCCTCCGGCGACGTCCAGGTCCGCCAGCAGGACGCGGCTGCCGGTTCGCTGCTTCAACTCGAGGCTGAAGTGGCAGGCGATCGTGGTCGTCCCCACTCCTCCTTTGGCCCCCAGAAACCCGACTACTTTACCCAATGCGGCCTGCACCCCTGCCCGAAGAGCAGCCGCTTGACTCCGGTGCCTCTGCATGGCGTAGCTCAAGGTTCGCGCCAACGCGCCGCCGCTTAGCTCGCCTTTGATCAGGTAATCCAGCGCTCCGCACCGCACGGCCTCGTGGGCGAAGAACGCTTCGTCGAGAGCGGTCAGTATGACCACCGGGAGCTCTGGTGCGCAAGAACGGATGGCAGTCAGGGTGTCAAGCCCTCGACTGTCGGGAAGCGTGAGGTCCAGGAGAACTAGGTCTATGTCGCCGCGCCCCAGCCGGACCATGCCTGGCAGCAAGGCCTGCTCCCATTCCACGCTGAAGAGGGTACCCTGACTTCCGGAGAGCGCCTCCCGGACCAATCTGGCATCTCCCGGATTGTCCTCAATGAGAAGTACCCGCACCGCGCCTTTGAGCGAATCCGTGCCGCTTGTCATGCTTTGTCCTCCGCTCCGAGTCTTCAACCGGCCGACCGCGAAGCCGCCATCCCTTTACCGTCCAGCTTCCTGGGGAGCCTCATTCAGCAGCAGCCAGTACAGGCCCAAGGTCCGGACAGCCTCGGCGAATTGAGTGAAATCGACCGGTTTCCTTACGTAGCTGTTGGCCCCGAGATCGTAGCCGGCCATGATGTCCTGTTGCTCCTGGGAAGAGGTGAGGATCACCACGGGCAGCCGCCGGGTGCGCTCGTCGGCGCGAAGCTGCCGCAAAACCTCCAGTCCATTCAGTCTGGGAAGGTTCAGATCCAGCAGGACCAACCGGGGAAGGTCGGTGACATCCCTGCCCTCGTGCGCTCCCAGCGCGAACAGGTAGTCCAGCGCCTCCCTGCCGTCCTCCGCGACGACCAATGGGTTGGGGATGTGACTCTGGTCCAGGGCCCGCCGGGTCAGCCTGACATCGCTGGGGTTGTCTTCCACCAATAGAATGTAATTGGTACTCATGCTGCCTCCTCAAGGGTAAAGTAAAATGTCGCGCCCTGGCCGGGCGTGGATGTCGCCCAAACACGGCCGCCGTGACGACGCATCGCGCGGTGCACGATGGCCAGACCGATGCCGGTTCCGGGGAACTCGGTGGCCTTGTGCAGCCGCTGGAAAACTCCGAACAGCTTGTCCACGTAAGTCATGTCAAATCCCACACCTTTGTCCTCCGCTCCGAGCCTTCAGCCGGCAGCCAGCGAAGCGTTGAGCGCATTACGATCCAGCTTCTTCGGGAACCTCATTCAGCACCAGCCAGTATAGGCCCAAGGTCCGGACAGCCTCGGCGAATTGATCGAAATCAATCGGTTTTACTATGTAGCTGTTGGCCCCGAGATCGTAGCCGGCGATAACGTCCCGTTGTTCCTGGGAAGAAGTGAGGATCACCACAGGCAACCGCCGGGTATGTTCGTTGCCGCGAATCTGCCGCAAGACCTCCAGTCCGTCCACTTTGGGAAGCTTCAGATCCAGCAGGACCATCCTGGGAAGCTTGGCGGCATCCCGGCCGGCGTGCGCTCCCTGAGCGAACAGGTAGTCAAGCGCCTCCCTGCCATCCTCCACCACGACCAATGGGTTGGTGATGTGGCTATGTTCCAGCGCCCGCCGGGTGAGGCTGATATCGCTGGGATCGTCTTCCACCAACAGAATGCACCTGAACACGCCTTGGGAACTCATACTGCCTCCTCGAGCGTAAAGTAAAATGTCGAGCCCTGGCCAGGCGTGGATTTCGCCCAAACACGGCCGCCGTGCCGGCGCATCACGCGCTGCACGATGGCCAGACCGATGCCGGTTCCGGGGAACTCCGTGGCCTTGTGCAGCCGCTGGAACACTCCGAACAGCTTGTCCACGTAGTCATGTCAAATCCCACGCCATTGTCCCGGACGAAAAAGGCGGAGCAACCGTCAATCTCGGTCCGGCCCAGCTCGATGTGGGCCACCGGGCGCGTGCTTGAGAACTTCCATGCGTTGCCGATGAGGTTCGTCAGAGCGATCTCGATCAGTCCCGCATCGCACCAGGCGGTGAGCCCTGGATGCGCCTCAAATTCCACCTCCGCGTTCGGCTGGCTCTCCCGAAGCCGGGCCACGACGGTTTGCGAGATGGCCCCCAGATCCACAAGCGTTCGTTCCATGCGGTTGCGGGTCACACGGGAAAGCTTGAGCAGGTCGTCAATCAACTGGCCCATGCGCTGGGTATCGGAGCGGATGTAGCCGAGGTACTCGCGGCCCTGGTCGTCGAGTTTGGCGCTGTAGTCCTCCAGCAACGCCAGGCTCCATCCGTCGATGCCGCGTAGCGGCGCGCGCAGGTCGTGTGAGACGGAATATGAGAAGGCCTCCAGCTCGGCATTGGCCGCTTCCAGTTGGACCGTGCGGTCGCGCACGTGCTGCTCGAGATCGGCGTTGAGCTGCCGGATTGCCTCCTCCGCCTCCTTACGCTCGGTGATGTCAAGCCCTTGCGCGATAGCCGCCACCGGAGGCTGGCCGTCCGCGGCGAGAATCGCGGCGGAGTTCCAGAGAACGGTGCGGACCGAGCCGTCGGCGCGGGCGATGGCAATCTCGACCGCCTCCAGGCGTTCGCCGCCCAATGGCTTGCGGATCAACTCCATCGAACTCTCCCGCTCGCCGGGCGGGAAGAGAATCCCGACGTCTTCGCCCAATACCGAGGCGGCGCTCTTGCCGGTCAGGTCCTCGAAAGCATGATTGAACCGCTTGATGCGGAGTTGCGGGTCCCAGACGATGATCGGAGCGCTGGCATCGTTAAACAGGCTCTCCAGGTACTCGTTGGATTCGCGCAGTGCCTCCACCGCCCGATTGCGCTCGGTGATGTCGAGCCCCTGCGCGATAGCGGCCACCGGAGTCTGGCCGTCGGAGGCGAAAATCGCGGCGGAGTTCCACAGGACCGTGCGGACGGTGAAGTCCGCGCGAGCGATGGGAATCTCGACCACCTCCAGGCTTTCTCCCCGCAGTGTCCTGCGGATCAACTCCATCGAACTTTCCCGCTCGCTTGGCGGGAATAGAATCCCGACGTCTTCTCCCAGAACGGAGGCGGCGCTCTTGCCGGTCAGGTCTTCGAAAGCCCGATTGAACCGCTTGATGCGGAATTGGGAGTCCCAGACGATGATCGGAGCGTTGGCATGGTTGAACAGGTTCTCCAGGTACTCGTTGGCTTCGCGCAGCGCCTCCACCGCCCGTTTACGCTCGGTGATGTCAAGCCCTTGCGCGATAGCGGCCACGGCAGTCTGGCCGTCCGCGGCGAGCATGGCGGCGGAGTTCCAGAGAACGGTGCGGACCGAGCCGTCGGCGCGGGCGATGGGAATCTCGACTGCATCCAGGCGTTCGCCCCCCAGTGTCCTGCGGATCAACTCCATCGAGCTCTCCCGCTCGCCGGGTGGGAAGAGAATCCCGATATCTTCGCCCAGGACGGAGGCGGCGCGCTTGCCGGTCAGGTCCTCGAAAGCCTGATTGAACCGCTTGATGCGGAATTCGGGGTCCCAAACGACGATCGGAGCGTTGGCGGAGTTGAACAGGCTCTCCAGGTACTCGTTGGATTCGCGCAGCGCCTCCACCGCCCGTTTGCGCTCGGTGATGTCCCGGACGATCGACTGCCGCAATTCCCGCCCGTCCACTACAAAGCTACGGGCGCTGATTTCCACCGCGAACCGGCTGCCATCCTTGCGCACTTGCTCGGCCTCGAACACCAACCCCTCAGCCCCCTTCTCCTTCACTTTGAGCCACGTCTGGGCGAGCGCGGCGGCCTCCTCGGGAACGTTAAGGTCGGCAACGTTCATCTGCCGCAGCTCGTCCGCGCTATACCCGTAACTTTCGACCGCTCTGTCGTTGGCCTCCATGATCCTGCCCGTCGCGTCAGGCAGCAGGATGATGTCGTTGGCATAGCGGCTCAGGTAGTCGAAGTGGCCGAGCATCGCCCGGCGCTCCATTTCGGCCTCCAGCCTCTGCCGGGTAGACAGCGCCTCCTGCCGCGACCATACGAACATGATCCCCACTACCAGGGCCGCCGCAAGCAGCGCGAATGAAGTCACGATGAGGACCACCTCCTGGCGCAGAGGGGCGAAAATCTCCCGGGTATCGACCTTTGCGACAAGAAACCAGGGGCTGTCGGGAACGTGCTTCATCGCCGCCAGCACCGGGACTCCGCGATAGTCGACGCCGTCCACCACTCCTTCGAATCCGCGTATGGCCATCGCCGCGGCAAGTCCGGCTCGCGAGAGGGGGAATCGGAGGCTCAGAGCCGTCTGCTTCCGATGCCTTAGTTCATTCAGATAGACGCCTTCGTTCCCTTCGCGGCGGACGAGCACCGTCTCCGCCGAACCGCTGGGCGTCGGCCAGACTCGGATGACGGGGTAGAGAAATCGGTCCGGATCGATCTTCAGCAGGAGCGTAGCGACGGGGTCAAAGGAGGACGAACTCTGGAGCGGCACCACCAGAGTCATGTAAGGCGCGCCGCTGGGGTCGTCCCGGTGTAGGTCCGCCAGGAAAGGAGTTCTGGTGCGCATTGCCTGCGCGATCAACTCGCCTTCCCATTCATGGCCCGGATCGCCCGCCGGCAACCACGCCCGCCGATGGTAATCCTTGTCCCACAGGCTCGCTGCCGTGAAGTGATACGCCTCGAGCAACTGTTCCAGCCAGGTCTTGATCGCGCCTCTGTCCGACCCGCTGTTCAGGCTCTTCAGTAGCGCCGGAACAACGAGTGGGTTGAATTGGAGAGACCTGGAAACGGCGAGTCGTTCCGCGCGCCACACGACTAACTGCTGGACTTTCATGTCCGCTATAGCAGCCAGGCGGGCCCGCGCTTCGGTGTCGAACGACCGTCTCTCTGACGCGTAGTACAGGTAGCCGCCTACGCCGCTTCCGGCGACCACCACGAGACAGAGCACCAAGGCCGCGAGACCGCGAAACGGTTTCTTCGCCCCGCTTTTCATGCTGGACACCTTTCGGTCGGGCAGGCGCTACGGGCGCCGAGTGAACAAGGGACGACTGCGCCTGCGCCCGCCCGTGGCAGCGCTAGGCGATCCTCCAATCCATGGAGCATGCTTCTATTAATCATGTTAATCATAACCCCTACAGCGCCCATGATGGCCTCCCGGTTTTGCGGAAGTTTGTCCTCAAAAGAGTGAATCGATGGGAAGGATTATGCCCCTATTCTCAGGCTTCCTGCTTTCGCCACCGCGCTTTCGCCGCGATCTGATGGAAGGTCAGATCATTTCGACTTCTTCGCTTCGAGGCCTGCGACCTTCTCCGCGAGACGCCCTATATGTTCTCGGAAGTTGCTCTTCGCGTTCAACAGTTTCCCGCTCGTGTAAGCCTCCGACAGCTCGGAGCCGCATTCCGGCAGGACCGCGTCGACGGGAAGATCGACCATCTTGCCGGCTTCCATGGGGGAAACGTCAGGGTGTTTGGGAGTTTGATTGACGATCAGGTGCATTCGGCCGCGGATCACCCCGACGTCCGTTAGTCGCGACACCACTCGCTTGACCTCGTATAGGGCCGCTACCTCAAGGGTCGCCGCGAGGAATAAATCGCTCAGACCCGGCACCAGGCTCAAGGCGAGGGGATTCAGGCGGCCGAGATCCATGACGGTCCATGGGTAGATGGACCGCGCGAACTCAAAGACCTTCCGGACTCTCTCGCCATTCGCCTGTTCCTCCAAAGTCAACGCTCCCTGCGACAGGAGGACATCCGGACCATCGGCGCCGGAAACGACAATCTTGTTCCAGTAGTTCTCGTCGAGCCGGAGGAGGTTGTTGGCGACCTCCTGGAGAGTATGTTCCGAAACCGCCTTCATGAGGAATCCGGCGGAGCCTCCGGCGACGTCGAGGTCCGCCAGCAGGACGCGGCTGCCAGTCCGCTGTTTCAGTTCGAGGCTGAAGTGGCACGCTATCGAGGTCGTCCCCACCCCTCCTCTGGCCCCCAGAAACCCGACTGTTTTGCCATGTTCGCCTTGCGACCCCAGCCGGAGGGCATCCGTTTGACTCCGGTACCTCAGCATGGCGTAGCTCAAGGTGCGCGCCAACGCGCTGCCGCTTAGCTCTCCTTTGATCAGGTAATCCTGCGCTCCACACCGTACCGCCTCGTGGGCGAAATCCTCGTCCGCGAGACCGGTCAGTACGACCACCGGGAGGCTTGGCGCGGCATTACGGACGGCCGTCAGGCTCGCAAGCCCCTGACTGTCGGGAAGCGAGAGGTCCAGGAGAACCATGTCTATATCGCCCCGCCCGAGCCGAACCATGCCTGGCAGCAAGGCCTGCACCCACTCAACGCGGAACTGGTCGGCGGCCTGACCTTCGGACAACATCTGCCGTACCAATCCTGCATCTCCCGGGTTGTCCTCGATGAGAAGTACCCGCACCGGTCCTGCCGGCGAATTCGTGCCGCTTGTCATACGTTCTCCTCCGCTCGTTCCGGGGCCGACTCTCCACGCCTTTCCCTCAGTCGCCCAGTGCGACCACAGGATTCTCCCTGAGCCTGCTGGCCCTGCTCAAGATTGCCGATCCGACGCTGGGGCGGGCTCTTCATGGTCACTCGCGCGGCGGGAGCATGACCAAAGCCAGCCAGAAGCTTTTGATCGCCTGCACGACGGCCATAAACTGGTTCAGATCCACCGGCTTCACGATATAGCAGTTGGCGTGCAGTTGATAAGTGCGAAGAATATCTTGTTCCGCTTGTGATGTAGTCAGCACCACTACGGGAATCTGCTTCAGGTCGGGATCCTCCTTGATCTCCGCCAGGACCTCCAGACCGCTTTTCCGGGGAAGATTCAGATCGAGAAGAATCAGGTCGGGACGTGTGGCGTCGGCGTACTGACCCTGCCGGCGCAAGACCGCAATGGCTTCTTCGCCGTCCTTGACCACAGTCAAATTGTTGATCACTCGCCCTTCTTTTAAAGCCTCGATGGTCAGGCGTACATCGCCGGGGTTGTCCTCCACCAACAAAAGCTCGACGGGTCTAGTCCGCATTTCAGTTGTCATAAGCCCTCAACCGGAATCGTGAAATGAAAAGTCGATCCTGCGCCTGGCTCCGAAGTCACCCACAGGCGGCCGCCGTGACGCTCCGCGATCTTCTTGCAGATCGCCAGACCGATCCCCGTGCCCGGGTATTGCGCTGCCGAGTGGAGGCGTTGGAAAATCACGAAGATTCGCTCCAGGTGTTGCGGCTCGATTCCGATGCCGTTGTCCCGGACGGAGAACACCCATTCCTTCGCGCGCTGTTCCACCGACACATGCACCCGCGGCGGTTCCTTGCCCCGGAACTTGATGGCATTTCCAACCAGGTTCTGAAATAACTGCGTCAGTTGTCCCGAGTCCGCCTTCACCACCGGTAGAGGATCGAACGTCACGTTCGCCTGGCTCTCTTCGATAGCAACCTTCAGGTTCGAGAGCGCCAGCTTCAAAGCGGCGTCCGCTTCGACCGGTTTGAACTCGTGGCCCTTCGTAGTGACCCTCGAGAACGCCAGCAGGTCGTTGATCAGATGCTGCATTCTCTTTGCCCCGTCCACCGCAAAAGCGATGAACTCGTCGGCATCCGCATCCAGCTTCCCCTGGTACCGGCGCGCCAGAAGCTGCATGTAGCTGGAGACCATCCGCAATGGCTCCTGGAGATCGTGCGAGGCCACGTAGGCGAACTGCTCCAACTCGGTGTTCGAACGCGCGAGTTCGTCGGTCCGCTGGAGCAGCGCCTGCTCCGCCCGCTTGCGCTCGGTGATGTCCTGAGCGACGCCAACCATGCGGATCGGTTTGTTCTCCGCGTCCCGCTGCACTAAGTGCCCGCGGCCGTTGATATACCGGACGCTTCCGTCCGACAAGCAGACGCGAAACTCCAGGTCGGGCGGTTCCAGCCCTCCCAGACAGGTGCTCATCCATGCTTGCATGGCAGCCCGATCGTCCGGGTGAATCAAACTTACGAACGTCTCGGGGGACAGAACGAAGGTATCCGGCGAGACGCCAAAAAGACGATACGTTTCGGGCGTCCACGCCATCGCGCTCGTGCCCCCTTGCACGAGCCACTCCCAACTGCCGACATGGGCAATGCCCTGCGACTCGGACAGAAGATATTCTTTCGCGCGCAGCTCCTCCTCCGCCCGTTTCCGTTCGGTGATGTCACGGACGAGAACAAGACCACCTTTCTCGCCCTCGTACGTGAAGGGTACAATGGACCCCTCGATGTCGAGGACCGTCCCGTCGAGCCTGAGGTATTTCTGCGCCACCGGGGATATGGACGCCCTCCCTTTCTGGACCTGCAGGATCTTTTCGGCCACGGCGGCGCGAGAATCCGGGTGGACGCTCCACATGACCGGCTGGTGGAGGAGTTCGGAATCCGACGCGGCCCCAAACAACTTGATGGCCGCCGGATTCACGTACCGGAAGCGGCCGTCCACCACCACGAAGATGGCGTCCGGAGCGTTTTCCACGACGCTCCGAAAACCTTCCTCGCTCTCCCGCAACGCCTTCTCCGCCCGCTTGCGGTCGGTTATGTCGTGGACGAGCGCGACCGCATGCCATTCCTCTCCCTTTTGGACGGCAGCCAGCGAGAGGTCGATCGGGAACTCGCTTCCGTCCCTTCGCCGTGCGGTCAGCTCCGTGAGCTTGCCGATGGCCGCCCCTTGCCCGGTCTTCTGAAAGGCGGGAAAGGCCGCCTCAAAGCGCTGCCGGAGGTCGGCGGGGGCCACCAGATCGTGAACCCGTTGACCGAGCATCTCGGCGGCCGTGTAACCGAACATCCGTTCGGCGGACGGGTTCCAGAGGATCGCCCGGCCTTCGCCGTCGATCATGACGATGGCGGCAAGTGCACTGACGCACACCGCTTGGAGGGTTGCCTCCCTCTCGCGCAACGCCTCCTCCATCTCCTTGCGCTGAGTGACGTCGAGCATGACGGACCGCATACCAGTCACCGCGCCCCTGTCGTCCCGGATCAGCGCCTCGTGAATCTCAAGAGTCAGGTGGCGGCCGTCACTGCGAATGTGGTCGCGCGCAAAGGGAGCCAGGG
>Ga0116114_1000016_pt1 | contig 123079 bp, 113 predicted proteins | sample June2015DPH_10_5_FD_89823 | JGI IMG/M metagenome (GOLD analysis project Ga0116114, IMG submission 89823) | Peatland microbial communities from SPRUCE experiment site at the Marcell Experimental Forest, Minnesota, USA - June2015DPH_10_40 | ecosystem: Environmental > Terrestrial > Soil >... | reverse complement strand
CCGCCTGCGCCCGCGTGCCGTACGTGATGGTGCGCCGGTTCACATCGGGCAGGATCCGCTGCACGTTCTCGTCGTCCAGACACAGCACCGCCGCGCCGTAGAACGGCACCTTGTTGACGAATTCGGTGAACGCCGCGCGGATCGCCTCGACCGAGTCGTAGTGGTCCATGTGCTCGCGATCGATGTTGGTGACGATGGCATAGATGGGCGAGAGCTTCAGGAACGAGCCGTCGCTCTCGTCGGATTCGACCACCAGGAACTCGCTCTGCCCGAGCCGGGCGTTAGATCCGCCGAAGGCCTTGAGCTTGCCGCCCACCACCACGGTCGGGTCCTGCCCGGCATGGTGCAGGATGGTGGCCAGCATCGAGGTGGTGGTGGTCTTGCCGTGGCTTCCGGCCACCGCGATACCGAGCTTCAGGCGCATCAGCTCGGCCAGCATCTCGCCGCGCGGGATCACCGGGATCTGGAGCCGCCGGGCTTCCAGCACCTCAGGGTTGTCCTCCCGCACGGCCGAACTGATCACCACCGCCCGGGCGGAGCCGACGTTCGAGGCCGCGTGCCCCTCGTAAATGGTGGCGCCCCGCATCGCCAGGTGGTCGGTGGTCGCGGTGAGCTTGACGTCGGAGCCGCTGATGGTGAAGCCGAGCTCGAGCAGAACTTCGGCGATGCCGCTCATGCCGATGCCCCCGACGCCCACAAAGTGCAGGTGCTGGGGCTTGAGAAACATCTTCGTCAACGCTTCACTCCGTTTCGCGGACGCCGCAACACGACGCGCGGAGGGCGAACGATCCACCCGCTCCGGCGCCGCCTCCACCGCCTTCTCGATCCGCGGCAGAAAAACATTTCTTTACGCTATTGTTTCGGCTTCCGGCTCTCCTGTCAACCAAAATCGTGGGGCAGGCGCTTCCGCCTGCCCGCTCACCCTCCCAATTCCTCCAAAATGTCCGCTGCGCGCGCGGCCGCCCCCGGCCGGGCGAACCTGCGCGCCGCTTCGCCTGTCCGCTCGATCGCGCCCGGCTCGCCGGCCAGCGCGCCGATCTCGTCGAATAACCGCTGTCCCGTAAACTCCCGGTCGGCGACCAGGCGCGCCGCACCCGCGCGGGCCAGCGCCTCGGCGTTCCGCGTCTGGTGGTCGTCCGCCGCGAACGGAAACGGCACCAGGATCGCCGCCTTTCCGGCCGCCGCGATCTCGGCCACCGCGCCGGCGCCCGAGCGCGAAATCACCAGGTCCGCCGCAGCGAACGCCGCCGGCATATCCTCGATGAACGGCGCCACTTGGCCCTCGATCCCGCTCGACGCGAAATCGCGCGCGATCTGCGCGTACGCCTCGCGGCCGGTCTGGTGGACCAGCCGCACCCGGAGTCCCGCATTCCGGAACAGCGGCCAGCTCTCCCGAGCGGCGTTGTTCAGAGTTCGCGATCCACGGCTCCCGCCGGTGATGAGCACCGCCAGCGGCGCGCCGGGCGGCTTCGGCGGGATCGCGAAGAACTCCGGACGCACGGGAATGCCGGTTAGTTCGGCCTTGCCGCGCGGAAAGTAGCGGGCCGTCTCCTCGAAGTTGACGAGCGCGCGCCCGGCCACCCGCCCGATCCAGCGGTTGGTCATCCCCGGCATCGCATTCGGCTCCATGAGCGCCATTGGAATCCGCCGCACCAAAGCCGCCAGCACCACCGGGCCGGCCGCGTACCCGCCCATGCTGAAGATCGCCGCGGGTTCCCAGCGGCCCAATCTGGCCACCATCCGCGCCGTCGCCAGCGGCAACTGCACCAGCGTCCGCAGCGTCCGCACCAGGCCGACCCGCTTCAGCCCGCCGATCTCGACGAACTCGATCGCGAAGCCGGCCTCCGGGACCAGCTTCGCTTCCAGGCCCGCCGCCGTCCCCACGAAGAACGGCTCGTGCCCGCGCGCCTTCAACTCCCGGGCGACCGCCAGCGCCGGAATCACGTGGCCGCCGGTGCCGCCCCCCGCCATCAGGAACTTCATGGCGCCTCGCCAAACCGTGGGGCAGGACTCCAGTCCTGCGGCCAGCGTCCGCGCCGGCCTCCGCGCTGCTCCTGCAAGAGGGTGCCGGACGCGGACGTCCGGCGCGGCTCTGGAGAGCCGCCCCACTCAACCTGCTCCGCGCCCATCATCCCGCCTGCTCGCTGACGCTCAACAGCAGCCCCATCGACGCCAGCGTGCTCAGCAGCGAGCTGCCGCCGTAGCTGATCATCGGCAGAGGGATGCCCTTGGTCGGCGCCAAACCCAATACCACGCTCATGTTCATGAGCGCCTGCACCACCACCATGGACGTGACGCCCAGCGCCAGGTACCGCCCGAAATCGTCCGGCGCCGCACGCACCAGTTGCAGCCCGCGCCACAGGATCACCATGAATAGCGCGAGCAGCGCGGCGCAACCGGCCAGTCCCAGCTCCTCGCCCACCACGGCGTAAATGAAATCCGTATGCGCTTCGGGCAGGTACAGCAGCTTCTGCTTGCCCTGCATGAGACCGAGCCCGGTCAGGCCGCCGCTTCCCACCGCGATCTTCGATTGCCTCACGTGATAGCCCGGATCGCGATTGTAGGAGGACTGCTGCAGGTAAGTCTTGACCTTGGCGCCCCAGGCGAACCGGTCCAGCGTCGAGTACTCGGGGTCGAAGAAACCGAAGATCCGCACCAGGCGGTAGGGCTTCACCGCGACCGCGGCCACCACGCCCAGCGCTCCCACCAGGAGCGCCACCCGGATGTACTTCTTATCCAGGCCCGCAACGTAGAAAGCAATGGCAGCGCTCGTCACCAGCACCGCCGCCGTCCCCAGGTCCGCCACCACCACGGCGATGGCGAGCAGCCCGACCGTGAGCAGGCCTCCCATCAGCGTCCGCCGGTTGTTGATCTTCTTGGCGCGCTCGGTCACGAAATAAGCCAGGAACAGGATCAACGCCGGTTTCGCGAACTCCGACGGCTGTACGCCCACCGGCCCGATGCGCAGCCAGCGGTGCGCCCGTCCGTCGAGGAAATAAACCAGCACCAGCAGCGGCAGAACCAGCATGATCCCGGCAAATGCGCAGACGTGGTTGTTGAGCCTGCGGTAATCGATGCGCTTGAGCGCCATCATGGCGACGAAACCGGCCACGGCCCAGGCCAACTGGCGGTAGATGTAATAGAAGCTCGATCCGTACTTCTGCTGCGCCACCACGGACGACGCGCTGTACACCATCACCAGCCCGAAGCACACCAGGATGACGACCACCCAGAACAGCACCCAATCGGTCCGGACGCGTTGTGCCATATCAGCCTCTGGGCTCCAATGCGCGCACCAGTTCCTTGAACACCCGGCCGCGCTGCTCGTAGCCGGTGAACTGGTCGAAGCTGGCGCAAGCCGGCGCTAGAAGGATGGTGTCGCCCGCGGCGGCTTCGCGCCAGGCGGCGCGGACGGCCTCGGCGATGGTCCCCGCCTCGATCAGCCGGACGGAGTCGCCCAGGTGCGCCTTGATCTTGGACGCCGCGGCCCCCACCAGCAGCGCGGCCTTCGCTTTTTCGCGCAGCGGCTCGCGCAGCACGGTGTAGTCGCTGCCCTTGTCCTTGCCGCCGAGGATGATCCACAGCCCGCCCGGAAAGGCGTCGATGGCCTTCTGCGTGGCATCCACATTGGTGGCCTTCGAGTCGTTGTAGAAGTCGACGCCGCCGAGCCGGCGGACAAATTCGATGCGGTGCTCGACGCCGGGAAAGCTCTTTACCGCCGCGGCGATCGCCTCCAACGCCACGCCCGCCAGGTGGGCCGCGGCCGCGGCCGCCATCACGTTCTCGACGTTGTGCCGCCCGCGCAACGGAATCTCGGCCACGGCCAGGAACGGCCAGCCATCGTAGAAGACCTGCTTGGAGTCGGCGTACATACCCGGCTGGCCGGCACGCCTGAAGCCGAACCATATCGGCGTAGCGCGCGTGCGCGAGGCGTAGGCGGAGCAGGTCGCATCGTCCGCGTTCAGCACGGCGAAGTCCCCCGGCTGTTGCGTTTCGAACAGCCGCCCCTTGGCGCGAGCGTAATTCTCAAAGGTGTGATGACGGTCGAGATGGTCCGGCGTCACGTTCACGCACACCCCGATGTGCGCCCGGAAGCGGTCGATGGTTTCGAGCTGGAAGCTGGAAAGCTCGAGGACGTTCCATTGGCCTGGGCGCGAAGTGGCGATCATGGCCGTCACCGGGGTGCCGATGTTGCCACCCACCTGTACGGGAACACCGGCCTCCTTGAGAATGTGGCCGGCCAGCGCGGTGGTGGTCGTCTTGCCGTTGGCCCCGGTGATGCCGATGGTGTTGCCCTGCAGGAACCAGCCCGCGAGTTCCACTTCGCCCAGCACAGGGATGCCGCGCCGGCGCGCCCGCTCGAGTTCCTCGATATCGGCCGGCACGCCCGGCGAGATCACGATGGCGTCCGCGCCGGCGAACGCTTGCTCAGATTGCAGCGCGAACGGGACGCCCAGCCGATCGAGCGCCTCCGCAACGCCTGTCAATTCGGCGAGCGGCTTCAGATCCACCGCCTGCACGCGCGCACCCCGCGCCGACAGGAACTCGGCGACCGCCAATCCCGAGGCGGCCAGTCCGGCCACCACTACGTTCTTTCCCGCAAGTTCCAATGCGTGTGTCCCTACCTCAACTTCAAAGTCGTCAGCGCGAACAGCGCCATCACCAGCCCGGCGATCCAGAACCGCACGATGATCTTCGATTCCGTCCAGCCCAGCGCCTCGAAATGATGATGCAAGGGCGCCATCTTGAAGATCCGCTTGCCGCCGCGCAGCCTGTAGCTGGCCACCTGGAGGATGACCGACATCGTCTCGACAACGAAAACTCCGCCGATGAACACCAGCAGGATCTCCTGCTTGATCAGAATCGCGACTACGCCCATGCTGCCGCCAAGCGCTAGCGAGCCTACGTCGCCCATGAAGATCTCGGCGGGGTGGGCGTTATACCAGAGAAAGCCCAGCGATGCGCCGGTCATGGCGCCGCAGAACACCGTCAGTTCGCCCGCTCCCGGCAGCCGCACCAGGTCCAAATATTTTGCGAACTCGGCGTGGCCGCTGGTGTAGGTCAGCACCGTCATCGCCCCGGAGGCGACGATCATCAGACCGATCGCGAGGCCGTCGAGCCCGTCCGTGAGGTTCACCGCGTTGGTGCTGCCGACAAGGATGAATGCGATAAACAGGAAAAAGAAGGCGAACGCGAAGGCATACGTGAACGGATTGCCGGCCAGGGCGTCGATGACCAGGCTGGGCTTGAAGCTCTTGAAGAAGGGCACGTTCATGGCCGTCGAGTAGGCGCCGTGCGCTCGCAGTATCAGCAGAAAAATGCCCACGATCAACGCCACCACGCACTGCGCCGCGAACTTGCGCCGCCCGGTGATGCCGAGGTTTTGGTGCTTGCGGATCTTGGCGTAGTCGTCCCAGAAGCCGATGGCGCCGAAGGACACGATGCCGAACAGAGCGATCCAGACGTATTCGTTGGTCAGGTTGGCCCACAACAGCGTGGGCACGACGATCGAGATGACGATCAGCACTCCGCCCATGGTCGGCGTGCCGGCTTTCTTCTGGTGCGACTGGGGCCCTTCCTCGCGGATGATCTGCCCGATCTGAAACTGTCGCAGCTTCGCAATCAGCCACGGTCCCAGAACCAGGCAGAGGAACAGCGCGGTAAGGCTGGCGAACGCCGTCCGAAAAGTGATGAACCGGAATACGCGGAGAGGGCTGAAGTAGCGATAAAGCTGTTCGTATAAGAGCCAGTAGAGCATTAGACGTTCACCGCGCCGGTCAGCTTGTCGAGCGCTCTTTCCACGTGGGTCCCGCGCGAGCCCTTGAATAACAGCGCGTCTCCCGGCCGGACCAGGCCTCGCAAGAATTCACCCGCGGAATCCGGATCGTCGAAAAAGACCGCGGCGCCGGCCGGCAGCCCTGATCGAATAGCTTCCTCGACCATCTGCCGGGCTGCGCCGCGAATTCCGACGAGCACTTCAATGCCGCACGCGACGGCGTAAGAGCCCACGCCGCGGTGCGAAGTCTCGGACCATTCGCCGAGTTCGAGCATCTCGCCCAGCACGGCGATACGCCGCCGCGCCGGCATGACCCTAAGCACGTCCAGCATCGAGCGGACCGCTTCCGGGTTCGAGTTGTAGCAATCGTTGAGAACCGTTGCGCCGCCATGGGTGAACCGTTCGCCACGCATCTTGATGGGCTGGAGCGCGCGCACGGCGTCGGCCAGGCGCGCCGGCGCGATCGAGAAAACGCGCGCTACCGCGAGGCCGGCCAGAATGTTCATCAGCCCATGCCGGCCCACGAACGAGCTCTCGAATTCCGTCCCATCCACGCGGAAGCGCACGCCCTCGGGGCCGCATTCGACGGCCTCCGCGCGCACATCCGCGCCTTCCCCCAAGCCGAAGGTGACCACGCGGCCGGGAAAGTCCTCGCCAAAACGCGCCACCCGCGCGTCGTCCGCGTTCAGGACCGCCGTGCCGCCGGACGGTAGCGCCTCGATCAGCTCGCGCTTGGCCAGCGCCACCTCGTCGGCGGACCGGAAGAACTCCGCGTGCGCGAAACCCACGTTGGTGACCACGCCGACCGTCGGCCGCGCGATCGCCGCCAGGCACCGTATCTCGCCGGCGTGGTTCATGCCGATCTCGATCACCGCCGCCTGGGCCCCCTCCGGCAGCCGCAGGATCGAAAGCGGCACGCCGATGTGGTTGTTCAGGTTGCCCTCGGTCTTCCCGACCGCCATTTCGATGGCCAGCAGCCGCGCGATGACCTCCTTGGTGGTCGTCTTGCCGGCGCTCCCCGTGATGCCGACCACCGGCCCCGTAAACCGCTCGCGCGCCCACGCGGCCAGGCTTTCAAGCGCGGCCTGAACGTCGGGCACCACCAGCTGTGTTCCAGTGGGACAGGCCTCCGGCCTGTCAACGACGGCGGCCACCGCACCCTTCCCGAAGGCGTCCTCGACGAACGAGTGGCCATCGTGATTGGGCCCGCGCAAGGCAAAGAACAGGCTGCCCGCCTCGACGGCGCGCGAATCGATGGCGTAGCTCGTGACCACCGGATTGGCCGCCGGCGGCGCGGCCGAAATGGCGCGGGCGATGTCCTGGAGTTCCAGGTTCATTCCTTCACCGCTCCGTAGCCAAAGCCGCGCAGCACCCTGCGCGCCACTTCCCGGTCATCCAGTGGAATCGTTCGGTCCTTCAGAATCTGGTAGGTTTCGTGCCCCTTGCCCGCCAGGATTACGATGTCGCCCGGCTCCGCCTTCGAGAGCGCGATGCGGATCGCTTTCTCGCGGTCGGGCTCCTCGACATGCGGCGTGTCGTGCCGCCACAAGCCCTGTAGCGCGTCGTTGATGATCGCCAGCGGGTCTTCCGAGCGCGGGTTGTCAGAGGTCAGCACGACAAAGTCGCTCAGCTCCGCGGCCGCTTCGCCCATCATCGGGCGCTTGACGCGGTCGCGATCGCCGCCGCAGCCAAACAGCGTGATGACCCGCTTCGGCTCCAGACCGCGCGCCACCGCAATCACGTTCCGCAGCGCGTCGTCCGTGTGCGCGTAGTCCACCACCACCAGAAAAGGCTGCCCTTCGTCCACGCGCTCGAAGCGTCCCGGCACCGCGCGGCAGGCGGCGATGCCGCTGGCCAGCAACTCCGGCGGAATTCCCATTGTGCGCCCCGCGCACCACGCGGCCAGAATGTTGTAGACGTTCATGCGGCCGGGAAGCGGCGAGATGAGCGGGAATCGCTCCTTCCCCAGGGCAACCTCGAAGTGCAGGCCGTCGAAGCCGGAGCGGATGCGGCAGGCGCGCGCGGCGGCGCCCTCCCCGATTCCGTAGCTCAACTGTTCGGCGCCCGGCGCAGCCTGGATGCGGCGCCCGAAGGCGTCATCGTGGTTGATGACGGCGAACGGTGGCGGCGGCGCGCCGGCGCCCTCGAACAGCAGGCGCTTGGCGGCGAAGTACTCCTCCATGGTCTGGTGGAAGTCCAGGTGATCGCGGGTCAGGTTCGTGAACACCGCGGTGTGGAACCGCATTCCGTAGACCCGCCCCAGGGCCAGCGCGTGGGAAGAAACCTCCATGGTGGCGTGGCTGCCTCCGGCGGCGCGAAGCTCGGCGAACAGCCGGAAGAGCTCCGGCGATTCCGGCGTCGTGTTCACCGCGGTGGTGGCCTTCCCTGCCAGACGGTACTCGATGGTGCCAGCCAGCGCCGTGGTGTGGCCGGCCGCGCGCAGAATCGAATCCAGAAGGTACGCGGTGGTGGTCTTGCCGTTGGTGCCCGTGATGCCGGTGATGGCGAGGCGCTCGTCGGGCTTTCCGTAAAAGTTGCGCGCCGCGACCGCCAGCGCGCGGCGGCCGTGCTCCACCTGAATCCAGGCGCCGGCGAAGTCCGCCGGCCGCGGCGACTCGCTCACGATGGCCAGCGCTCCGCGCTCGAGCGCCTGGGCGGCAAAAGCGCCGCCGTCCACGTACTTACCAGGGAAAGCGAAAAACAGGAAGCCCGGTCGCACTTTTCGGGAATCGTAGGCCACGCCGCTCACCTGGGCCGCAGCAACGGCAGGCGGAACCGCCTGCCCCACGGGGACGCAGCAGAGGATTTCGCCCAGCGTGCTCATTGGAACAGCACCCGCACTTTCTCTCCGGCATTCAGCGGGCTGCCGGGCGGCGGCGCCTGCTGGCGCGCGATGCCGCTGCCTACGACTTCCACCGGAACGCCCATAACCAGCGACTGCTCGATCACCGCGCGCACCGTCTTGCCCTCGAAGCTCGGCGCGGATGGACCCACGACGGCCGTCGCAACGGGCGATGCCGCCGGGACCTGAAGGGGCGTGGCCGCGACGGCCGGAGGCGCCGGCAGTTGCACCAGATCCTCCGGCGGCACGCTCATGTCGGCAATCGACACGTCGTCGGCTTCCTCCGGATCGGTCAACGGCGGGGGCTCGCTCTCGGGAATGTCCTTGGGCACGGCCAGCAGCCGCAGCGTCTCCGTCGCCACGTTCTTGAAGACGGGAGCGGCCACCACGCCGCCGAACATCTTCACGCCGTTGAGCGTCACCGCAATCACCACCGCGGGGTTGGTCACCGGCGCGAAGCCCACGAACGAGCCGTTGTACAGATGGGTATAGTGCTTCTCCTGCAAATCGAAGATCTGCGCCGAACCGGTCTTGCCGCCCGAGGTGTAGCCCGCCAGGCGCGCGGCTTTGCCCGTCCCGCGCAACACCACGCCCTCCATCATCTGCCGCATGGTGATGGCGGTCTCGGGTTTCAGGACCCGCTGCGGAGCCGGCCCCGGTTCGTTCTCGACCTTCCCGCCGGGACGCTGCCGCTTCAGGACCAGGCGCGGCCTCACCAGCACGCCGCCGTTGGCGATCACCGAACACGCTTGCGCCAGTTGCAGCGCCGTCGCGCTCACTTCGTGTCCCATGGCGACCGAACCGATCGACGTCTTGCCCCAGTGCTTCAAGTCCCTGACCATCCCAGACGACTCAGCCGGCAGCGGGATCCCAGTGGTTTTGCCGAATCCGAACTTGTGGACGTATTCGAGGAGATTCTTTTCCCCGACCTTTAATCCTATCTGGATCGCGCCGATATTGCTCGAATGCGCCAGCACGTCCGCCATCGGGATGGTGCCCCAGCCGTGGTGCGACTCGTGGATCACGCGCCCGAACAGATTGATGGTGCCGTTGCCGCAGTTGATGGGCGTCTCCGGGCGGAGATTGGTGGTCTCGAGCGCGGCCGTGAGCGTGACGATCTTGAAGACCGAGCCCGGCTCGAAGGCCACTGAAACGGGGTGATTGAAGCGCGCCGTAGGCGGATCGCCGGGCTCGGGCGGCTGGTTGGGGTCGAAGACCGGGTAGCTGGCCATCGCCAGAATCTCGCCCGTGTGCGGGTCCATGACCACGGTGCTTCCGCTGGAGGCGTGGTAATACTCGCAGGCGGCTCGCAACTCACGCTCGGCGACGAACTGGATGCTCTCGTCGATCGAGAGGGTGATGTTCTTGCCCGCCTCGGCCTCGGCGGAGATATTGGAAGCGATGGGCCGCCCGAGCACGTCGGTCAGCATGCTGACCCTGCCGGAGCGCCCGTTCAGTTCCGGATCCAGCCTCTGCTCCAGGCCCAGGTTGCCTCGCTCCTGGAAGTCCACCGTGCCGACCACGTGGCTGGCCAGCGGGCCGTCGGGATAGTAGCGGTGCGGCTCCTTCTGGAACTCCACCCAGTCGAGCTTCAAGCTGCGTAGCGCCTCGGCCTCGCCCGGGGCGATCTTCCGTTTCACCCACAGGAACCCGCTGCCTTTGGGCTTGCGCTTCTGCTCCAGGGCGCGCCGGTGTTCCGCCACCGCGGCGTTCATCCGCGCCAGCAGCTCCTCGCGGTCCACGCCCAGCGCGCGCGCCAGAATGGAGGCCGCGAGCGGCCGGTCCGGCACCAGGAGCGGATCGATCGAAACGCTGTCGGCAGGCACGCTCATGGCCAGCACGTGGCCGTCGCGGTCGAAAACGCAGCCTCGCGGCGCGTCCACGCGAAGCGTGTGATTCTGCTGGTGGTCGGCCAGTTCCTGGTAGGCTCTATGCGAGACGACCTGGAGTTGAACCAGGCGGCAGAGCACTACGATGGCCCACAGAAAGGCGCCTGCGGCCAGGAAGATCAGCCGCGTGGTCGGGTGCGCTCTTTCGCGAACGCGTTCGTCTTCGGCTCGACGGCCCCACGCCAGCACGGTATCCTCGGCGCGCCTGAAATTCCGGAAAATGTGAATGCCCCGACCCCCTACCTGGTGACATTCATCGCCAGCGCGCTGTCAGGCTTGGCGCTGTTCAGCATGACCACGCGCCGGGGATCGGGATTGACCAGGCGTAACTGGCCGGCAAGCTGCTGGAGCCGTTCCGGGCTCTTGAGCTGCGCTTCCTCGAGCGAGACTACCGCCATCTGGTTGACCAGCCGGTCGTGATCGGCGGCCAGCGCGTGGATGCGGTAACCCGCCACCGTCTCGAGCGCCCGGGGCACCAGGAGCATGATCAGCAGCCCCGCGACCGCGATGCCCTTCAGCCCCGCCTGCCACGCCCGCCGGCGTGCGGCTGGGTCCGCTTCGTGCACTACGCGGCTGTTGTCGATCTTCTTGGTGTAGAAATAGACGTCCTCGGATGGGAGCGGCCGCAGTTGGAACGAATCCGGCCCGCTGGTCCAGGTTCCGCCTCCAGCCGGCGCCGCCGGCTGGTCTGCCCTCTTGAAGAACATCGCACGAGTCGCCATTACCGTCTCTCCCCTATCCCATCTCCACAGCCCGCAGCTTCGCGCTGCGCGAAGCCGGGTTCGATTCGATCTCTTCCCGGCCCGGTTTCACCACGTGCTTGGTCAGCGGCCGCGCGCGGCCCTGCCGGGCCAGGTTGCGAAACGCTTCCTTGACCTGCCGGTCTTCGAGCGACATAAACGTGATCGCCACCATCCGCCCGCCGCTGGCCACCAGGCCGGGCGCCGTTTCCAGGAGCGCATCCAGTTCTTCCGTCTCGCGGTTCACGGCCCGCCTGAGCGCCATGAACGTTTTGGTCGCGGGGTGCAGCCGGCCCGTCCGGGGCATGGCCCCCTCGATGACGTGCGCCAGATGCAGCGTGTCTCGAAGAGGCCTTGCCCGAACGATTGCTCTGGCTATTTGCCGCGACCTCCCTTCTTCGCCGAGCTGGAAAATCAGGTCGGCGAGATCCCTTTCGCTCAACGTGTTGACTAGTTCGGCCGCCGTCAGCGCCTGGCTCCTGTCCATGCGCGAGTCGAGCGGGCCGCTCGAGGCCAGCGAAAAGCCGCGTTCCGGTTCGGTCAACTGGAAACGGCTGACCCCCAAATCGGCCAGCAGACCGTCTATCTTCCCGACCCCCAAGGTCTCGAGCGCCTGCCGGATTCCCGAAAACTGCGCCTTGTGGAAGCGGATGCGTCCCGCCCACGGGGCCGTGTTCTCGCGCGCCCGATCGAGCGACTCGCCGTCCCGGTCGAGCGCGATCACCGTGCCCGTCGTAAGCCGTGCCGCAATCGCCGCCGTGTGACCGCCCAGGCCCGCCGTCGCGTCCACGTAGGTCCCGTCCGGCCGCAAAGCCAGATACTCGAGCGCTTCGGCGAGCATGACGGGCACGTGCATACACGGCTATTTCAGCCCCCTCTTCTCGAGGGCCTCGAGATTGTCCGCCACCGCTGCCGTCGCGCGCTCCAGCCGCCGCTCCGATTCCGCCTCGCTGTAAACCTCGACGGCGCCCTTGTAGAACCGGAGGTTGACCTTCTGTTCCTCGATCTCCAGCTTGCGCCGCAACACCGGCGGCACCAGAACCCGGCCCTGGCCGTCGATCATGGAGACGCCGCCCCAGTAGTGCGCCAGAAACGCGATATCCCGGGCGGCCTTGGGGTTCTCATCGAACCCGGCCAGAACTTTTTCGTTCTCCATCCAGGTCCGGATGGGGTATATTCGAGCTATGCAGCCGTCCAGGCTGGTGATGAAGAACTCCGGCTCGGGAAACGTCCGCAGGAACTCCTCGAACTCTTTGGGCAGGCGCAGACGTCCCTTTTCGTCGCAACGCGAAGTGTATATGCCTAGGGGAGGCCGGCCCGAATTGAGTGCGTCTGGAGACGTTTCCACTTTCCGCCTCTAACTACCAGTAATTGACCACCAGCCCGATTGTAAGTCCCCCTAAATAGCTTTTTCAATGGGTTCTGAGGCTTTCGCGTAAATAAACTTGCGAACAAAAGGCGAACGCGCTCGGGGCGCGCCCTTCTCCTCCCTTTGCTATGGTGAGGGTGAGACCAGGATGGAATCGCCCACCGAACCGAGACAGGATGCCAGCTTCATCCCCGGCTCCATCGCCACCGTCCGGCTGTTCGGAGTGCCGGTCCGGCTGCACTTCACCTTCGTTCTGCTCTTCGTCTTTCTGCTTGTGGCGGGAATCGGCGAGGGCCAATCCGGGCTGATGAACGCCGTCTACATCACCGCCCTTTTCGGCTCGATCGTGCTGCACGAGCTCGCGCACGCGCTGGTGGGCCGGCACTACGGCGTGCGCACGCTCGAGATCGTGATGTTCCCCATCGGCGGCGTTACCCGCCTCCAACAGCCTCCCAAACCGCGCCAGGAATTCTGGATCGCCGTGGCCGGTCCAACCGTGAACGTGGCCATCGCCGCCGGCCTCTTCGGGGCGCTGGTCTGGCGCGGCGGTCTGCTGCCGCTCGAGGCACTTACTAGACCGACGGACGCGAACCTGTTCGAGCGCATCGCCACCGGAAACCTCGTGCTGGCCGCGTTCAATCTCCTTCCCGCGTTCCCCATGGATGGCGGGCGGATTCTGCGCTCTGTGCTGGCGCTGCGGCGCCCGCCGGAGCAGGCCACACGGCTGGCCGCCCGCGCGGGCCAGTTTCTGGCCATCGGCCTGGGGCTCTACGGACTGCTGGCCGCCAACTATCTCCTGGTGTTCATCGCCTTCTTTGTATACCTGGGCGCCGCGCAGGAGAGTGCGGCGGCCGTGGGGCGTATTCTGACGCAGGGCACGCCGGTGCGCGCCGCCATGGTGACGGATTTCCGCACGCTCTCGCACGCGGATACGGTCCGCGATGCCGCCAACCTCTTGCTCGCCGCCAGCCAGCAGGATTTCCCCGTGATGCATGGCGACCAGGTGATCGGGCTTCTGGGACGCGCCGCCCTGTTACGCGCCATGGCGAGCAGCGGCCCCGATTCCTACGTGGCCGGCGCCATGAACCGCGAGTTCGTGCACGTCTCCCCGGAGCAGGACCTGGCCGAGACCATTCCCCTGCTGTCCCAGGCCGGCTCCTGCGTGCTGGTGATGGATGGTGACCGGCTGGTGGGCTTGCTGACCTCGGAAAACCTCTCCCAGTTCCTTCTGCTGCGCCGCTTCGGCATGCCGCCGGAGACCGAGGGCAGACGGCCTGCTTAGGCGGCCTCGTCCCCATCTGCGTCTATCGGGGTTCATCCGCGGCCAAGACCGTCTTGCTGGACCCGCCGCCGCGCTCGCTCAGTATCGCCAGCTACTAAGGTCCGCTCCGGGCGGCGCCGTCTTCAGAATCCGCTCCAGTATCTGGGGCAAATACATTTGGTTGTAGTGCAGCCGCGAGTACCAATTCGGTTTCGTTGGATCGCCATTCCAGCAGTGCTCCGCCCGTGGTCCGTATCGAACCTCGCCCTCATAGGGGACGCCGTGTCCGGCAGTGCCGGTCTGCTTCAGAAAGTCTTCCATCAGGTAAACCGCATCGTTCAGAAAGTAGGTGTCGTCAGAGCCGGCGTAGAGGTGCAGCTTGCCCTGCAACTTCGGCCCCAGCGTCGTCCAATCGCGTTGCAGTATGGCGTCCAGGTCGTAGTGCTCGCGCCAGTACTCGGCGGTGCGATGGTCGATCGCGCCGGTCCCCTTGTCGAAGATCGGCTGCGGATAGCCGTCCTCCCCAGTAGGAGAATAGACCGCCTGCCATATGTCGAACTGCTCGCCCGAGCGGCCGCGATCGCCTAGCGCGGCTTCGTAGGCGATGTTGTCGCGCATCGAGATCAGCGTGTGGCCCAGATAGTCGCGCATCGCCGGCTGTTCGACCTGCTTGTTCGCGCCCTGAAGGTAGAACATGTTGTCCTGCTTGTACAGGTCCACGGTCAGGTAAGCGTGGAAGTCCACCGGGTCCGGACAGGCCACGAACGCCCCGTTGTAGTCGTTCGGATAGAAGATCTGCACGGCCAGGGATTCCCAGCCGCCCGTCGAACCTCCGTAGACGAATCGGGCCCAGCCTTGGCCAATGCCGCGAAACTGGCGCTCGATTGCCGGGATCAGCTCCGTCTCGATCGCGTCTCCGTATGGCCCCAGATTCGACGAGTTCACGGCGTACGAATCGTCGTAATAAGGATTCGCATGTTGTAGCTTCACGATCAACACGCGCGGCGCGCCGGGCGCAATCCACGCCTGGTAGTTCTTATACGCCTCCTCTTGCTGGATCCGGTTATAGCCTGCCAGATGAAAGCGGTCGGAGTAATCGGACTTCAGGTTCGGGTCCGGCGGAGTCTCGCGGAAATCGCTGAAACCGGTTACGAAGTGGTCGTGGAAAACGATCAGCGGATAGTGCGCCTCCGTATGGGCGTCGTAGCCCTCCGGCACGAGAACCACCGCCGACAGATACACCGGCCGTGCCCAGAACTCTGTCAGCAGCTTCGACTGGATGCGGATGTGGCGAATGTATTTCGTATCCGGCTCGGGCTCGATCGGCGGGATGACCTCGTCGAGCGACACCGCGATCGGCGGCGCTCCGGGACCGATGTGAACCAGCCGTGGCTTCGACAGCAGATTGCCCGGCGCGAGGTTCCAGTGCTGCCCTTCGCCGCGGTCCGGCGCCAGCTTCACCGTCTTGCCGTCCGACCGGTGAAAGGTCTCGTAGACGTTCAGCACGGCCTGGACCGTGTACTCCCCGGCCGGCACGTCCTTCAGGCTCGCTCGCGGATAGCCCTGCGCGTTGTCGCCGATCGGGATCGGATCGCCGGCTCTCCATCCGTCTACCGTCACGCCGAAAACCATCTGCGACTTGAGCGTATCGTCTACCTGCATACGCGGCTCGCCGCTCGGGTCGTTCGAGAGCAGAAGCAGCAGGCGGCCGTCCAGCGGCTTCTCGGAGCGCGATGCCGGAAAGGCCACCGTGATCGTCTGGGCGGAGGCAACGGCGGCCGTCAGGAAAAGCACGCAAAAAAGAGGGCGCATACCGGGGAGTATACCTGTTTTGGGAGAGTCCTCCGCGAGCCTTCGTGGCGCACGCTTCAGCGTGCCGTGTCGGCACTCGTGCCGACGCTTTTCCTCCGCCACGGCGGCCGCGCCTTACGCTAACATGATTCCAGCCATGCCTACCGCCATAGATCACCTCGAACCCCAGGCCGTCTGGAAGCACTTCGCCGCTCTCGCGGCCATTCCCCGCGCCTCGGAAAAGGAAGCCGCGGCCCGCAATTACGTGCTGGCCGTTGCCGCTCGCCTGGGTCTGGAATCCGTTCAGGACCCCGCCGGCAACACCATCGTCCGCAAGCCTGCGCGCCCCGGACGCGAAGCCGCTATCCCGGCCGCTATCCAGGGTCACCTGGACATGGTCTGCGAAAAGAACGAAGGCACGGTCCACAATTTCGATACCGACCCCATCCGCCTGGTGGTCGACGGCGATTGGCTCAAAGCGGATGGCACCACCCTCGGCGCCGACAATGGGGTGGGAGTGGCTGCCGCGCTGGCCGTCATGGAAAGCGATACCGTCGCCCATGGCCCGCTGGAGTTCGTGTTCACGATCGACGAAGAGAGCGGCCTCACCGGGGCCTCCCAATTTCCCGCCGGCCTCCTCAAGTCCAAATACTTCCTCAATCTCGACAACGAAGAGGAGTACACGCTCTGCATCGGCTGCGCCGGCGGCGTCAATTCGGTGGCCCGGCGCAAGATCGCGCGCCGGGCCGCCCCTTCGGGCGAAGCGTGGCGCATCAAGATCTCGGGCCTGGCGGGCGGACACTCGGGAGTCGACATTCATCGAGGCCGCGGCAACGCGCTCCGCATCCTGGGCGGCGCGCTCCTGGCTCTGGCGGATCGTCTGCCCCTGGCCGTCGCCGAGGTCCACGGCGGAAGCAAGCGCAACGCCATCCCGCGCGAAGCGTTCGCCGTGGTGGTGCTCGATCCCGTCCACGCGCCGCAATTCAAGTCGCTGCTGACGGCTTACGAAGCCGAGGTGCGGTCCGATCTCGGCTCCTTCGATCCCGGCCTCCGCATCGCCGCCGAAGCCGCCGCGCGTCCGGAGCAGGTCGTCGCCGATGCCACGCTGATCGCGGGCATCCTGGCCGGCCAGCACCACGGCGTTCTGGCGATGAGCCCCGATGTCCCGGGCCTGGTGCAGACGTCCACCAACCTCGCCACGGTCGCTACCACCCAGGACGAAGTCGAGATCGCCACCAGCCAGCGCAGCTCGATCGAGAGCAGCAAGCGCGCCGCCGCGCGCATGGTCGCCACGGTATTTCGCTTCGCCGGCTTTGAAGTGGAACGGTCCGGAGATTATCCCGGCTGGAAACCCGAGCCTGGCAGCGACATCGTCCGCACAGCCCAGGCCGCTCACCAGGAGGTCTTCGGCAAGCAGGCCGAGCTCATCGCCATGCATGCCGGTCTCGAGTGCGGGGTCATCGGCGAGAAGCACCCCGGGATGCAGATGATCTCCTTCGGCCCGCACATCGTGGACGTCCACAGCCCCAGCGAACGGATCAAGATCTCGTCGGTCGGCCCGTTCTACAACTTACTGACCGGGCTTCTGGAACGCCTGTAGCAAGGGTTTCGGCTTTCATCGGTCCGCCTGGAGGACGATGACCACGTGCCCTTTCTTGTGCCCCGCCTCGGCATACCGGTGAGCCTCGGCTATCTGCTCCAGCGAATACCGTCTGTCTATCACCGTCCTGAGCTTTCCAGCCTCGATAAGCTCCTTGAGAAAAGACTGATCCCCGGCGGCGCGGCGCGCCACTCCGCCGACGACTTTCGCGGCGCCCGTGACGGAAACCCACATCCCTCGAAGAGCCCCTCCAAGAATAGACGGCAGTCCCCCGGAACCGCCCACCAGTACGTAGAAGCCGCCTCGCTTAAGGGACTTCAGACTGCGTGAGAACCCGCTCTTGCCCACCGTATCGAAGACGATGTCATAGACCCGGCCGGCTCTGGAGAAATCCTCCCTGGTGTAGTCGACCACCTCGTCAGCGCCGAGGGACTTCACCAGGTCCAGATTGGCGGTGCTGCATACGCCTGTGACGTGCGCCCCGAAGTGCTTCGCCAACTGAACCGCGAAAACGCCGACACTCCCGGACGCTCCGTAGATGAGCACTTTCTGTCCGGCCTGGATCTTCGCTTTCCTCAGGAAATGCAGCGCCGACACGCCGCCAAACAGGACCGCCGCGGCTTCCTCAAACGTCATGTTGACCGGCTTCATCGCCAATCCATCCTCAGGCGCATATAGGTACTCGGCGTGGGCTCCGAACTTGAACCCGGTCGATCCGAAGACCTCGTCGCCCTTGGCGAACCGGGTCACGGCCTTGCCCACCGACTCGACTTTGCCGGCGAACTCCATCCCCAGTATGGGGATCTTCTTTGGCCTCCAAAGGCCGTTCACGAACCTTATGAGGAACGGATCGGCCTTTCTCATCCTCCAATCCGCCGCGCTAACCGTCGCCGCATGGACGCGAACAAGGACTTCGTTGTCCCTGGGAACGGGCTTTTCGACGTCCTTGATTTCGAGAACGTCCGGGGGGCCGTACCTGCTATAGACGGCAGCTTTCATGGCTAGTTCACTCCTCTCGCAGCAGTCTCAAAGGATCAATCGACAGCGCGCGTTGCGCCGGAATCCACGTCGCCAGTAACCCCAGCGACAACATAGCTAAAACGACGCCAGCCAGCACCAGCGGATCGCGGGGAGTTGCCTGATACACAATAGAAGCCAGCACCTGGCTCGCCAAAACCCCGAGGAACAGTCCTGCTGCCGAGCCGAAGGCCAGTAATTTGAAAGCCCGTCCCAACGCCGCCCCTAACACCTGCCTGCGCTGAGCGCCGAGGGCCATACGAATTCCCAACTCCCGCTTGCGCCTGCTGACCGAGTACGCAGCCATTCCAAAGATGCCGGTCATAGCCAGCATCGCGCCCATCGCGCCCAGTACGCCCAGCGCCATCGTCGCCACACGCGAAGGAAACAGAACGACCTCCAGCAGGCCGTTCCATGACTGGATATCGACGGGCAGCCCCGCATCCAACTCGCGAAGTTTACTCCTCATGGCCGCGGCAAGTTGTTGCGGATCGCGGTTCGAGCGCACCACCAGATAGGACGCACTCGATGGCGACTGCAGGAACGGAAGAAACATCGCCGGCTGTTGATCCTCGGTGAGACTCAAATATCTTCCGTCTTCGACAACACCCACCACCTGGATACGCGTTCCATCCTGCATCTTGTAGTATCTGCCCACTGCGTTAGTCACCGAGCCAAAGATCTGGGCGGCAAACTCGCGATTCACTACGGCAGCGGGAGGCGCATGGTTGTCGTCATGCCAGGAGAAACTCCTGCCCGCGAGCAAGGCGGTGCCGGCCGCATGAAAGTACTCGGGAGATACGTGGTACCGGTATGGCATGGCGGCGGCATTCGATGGCCTCAGGTCTGTCGCTTCTTCCTTGAAGACATTCGCCCTGCTGCCGGCGGCATAGACTAACGGAGGGTAATTGTTCACCAATCCCACTCGCTCTACGCCAGGAATCGTTTCCATCGCATCGATCATGCGCCGTTGCATGGCGGGCATCTTGTCGATGCTGTAACCGGCCATCGCCAGGTTTGTAGCGGCCAGCATCGTGTTGCGCGGCTCGAAGCCGAAGTTGCTATGCAGCGAGCGTACCAGTCCGCGTACGGCGACCATCGAAGAAGTGACCAGCACGGCACAGATCGCAATCTGGACGGCAAGCAACATGTCCCGCACAGTGATCCGCCGCCCGGCCGTGCCGGTCGGTCCCGCCTTGACGATCTCGTACGGATTGGCCCGGAGCACCTGGCGTATGGGAACGATCCCGAAGAGGAATCCGCTCACCAGCGCCAAAACCAAAGCGACCACGTAGACCCTTGCGTCCGGAGTTACAGGCACATGGATGGGAGCCCCGGGAATGGGCTGCCACACGCTCAGCCGGCGCAAGAGCACAACGCTGCCCAGCAGTCCCGCGGCGCCTCCGGCGAGGGAAACCACCACGGCTTCGGTCAATAACTGCCGCAGGATGCGGTTGCGGCTCGCACCGAGCGCCAGCCGCAGAGCGACTTCCCGCGAACGGTCGGCAGCGCGCGCGGCAAACAGACTGCCCAGGTTGGCGCATGCGGCCAGTAGGATCAATCCCGCCAGCAGCATCAACCCCGCAACGAATGCCCGCACCGGGCGGCCAAAAGAAGTGAGGCCTTGGCGTGACAGGGAAGCACTCTTATGACCAACCTCTTTGGGATGGGTCTTTGCGAGATACGCGCCCACGGCGTTCACATCGGCGACAGCCTGCGCGGGAGTCACTCCCGGCTTCAGATGTCCGAACGCCTCGAAGACGCCACCGGTGCTCCCGCGCGCGTTCAGGAGATCCACACCCTCCACCTGCTCCTGGTTGACCATCGGCATAAAGAAGTCGGGAGAGACAAACAACAAAGTCCCGTGAAACCCCGGCTGCGCTACGCCGACGATGGTGAGAGGATGCTTGTTGAGCCGAACCGTGCGGCCCACCACCCCGCGATCGTCGTGGAAACGGGTGTGCCAATACGCCCAGGTGAGCACTACGTACGGAGCGCTGTTCGGGCCATGCTCATCGGACTTGTGGAAGAAACGGCCGAGATACGGCTGAATTCTTAGCACGTCGAAATAGTTCCCACTCGTGGCGTAGCCCGCGGCCATCGAGGGATCCTTGCCCGTGTCCAACCCTACAAAGGTGAATTTAAAAGCTGCCAGACTTTCGAAGCTGCGGTTCCGATCGCGCAGATCCACATAGTTGGGATACGACTGCCACCCCGAACCGTCCCCGTACTCGGTTCCGTAGAGGCTCTCGGCCTGAGGCACATTCAGCGGGCGCAGGATCAGCCCGTTCAAGACGCCAAAGACCACGGCGTTCGCGCCTATGGCCAATGCCAGTGTTACAACGGCGACGATTGTGAATGCCGGGGACTTCGCAAGAACCCGCAGGCTGTAACGGATATCCCGAACGGTATTCTCGATGGCGCTTACCCCCCGCAGGTCCCGGCATTCCTCTTTGCGTTGCGTGAGCCCATCCATCGCGCGCAAGGCGGCGTGCCGCGATTGCTCGGGTGTCAGGCCCTGCGCGATGTACTCCTCGATCTTGCGCTCCAGGTGATACTGCAGCTCTTCATCCAGCTCCTGCTCGACCTGCCGGCGGCGGAAAAGGGATCGCAAGCGCAGCGGCACGGCGTAGACCCACTGTTCCAGGCGCATGGCTCATGCCTCCTCGAGTCGCACAACCTGTGTGATGGCATCCGAAAGCCGCGCCCAGTTCGCCGCTTCTTTTTGTAGCTGCTGGCGGCCCAGGCGCGTCAGCGAGTAGAATTTCGCCCGCCGGTTGTTCTCGCTCGCCTTCCACTCGGCGCTGATCCACCCCTCCTGCTCCAGCTTGTGCAGCGCGGGGTAGAGCGACCCATCGCTCACTTGCAGGACGTCGCCCGAAACCTGTTTGAGGCGCTGGCTAATGGCCCAGCCGTTTAGCGGTTCCAGAGCCACAATCTTCAGCAGAAGCAGGTCCAGGGTCCCCTGGACCAGATCGGATGGTCTGCTCACGGCCTCTCCTATCGGTTACCGAGCTTAGAATACCACCACTCCTCTCGGTAAGCAAGGGGAAAATGGGGCGTAGGCTATGGTCGCCACGGTATTCCGCTGCGCCGGGTTTGAACGGTCCATGCCGCTCACCAGATCCACAGCTTCTGGAACGCTTGTAGCCTCTTTGTGGCGCACGCTTCGGAGGCTGATGAAAAAGTCCCGTCAGGGGTTGAGAGAGGACAAGCTGAAGCTTATCCCACACGGCAAACCAATGACTTGCAGCCGCGTGTGGGGCATGCTTCAGCTTGCCCAGGGACTTTTTCATCAGCCTCTTCAGCGTGCCGCGTCGGCACTCGTGCCGACGCCTCGCGCGCCGTCCCGCGGGTAGCCTTCCGTCCATGCCGCCAGACCCGCCCTCACCGAGCCAGCTTCGATATCCAACATTGTAGCTACAGATTTGGAGGTATAATCGTGTCGGGATGGTGCGGTTCGAGTGGGACCCGGTGAAAGCGCGTACCAACGCACGGAAACACGGCGTCATGTTCGAGGACGCCATGCACGTCTTCGAAGACCCCTGCGCCCTGTTCGAGCAGGACCTTATCGCCGAAGCGGGGGAGCCGCGCTGGCGGGCGCTCGGTCTGGCTGGAGGAGTGGTTCTCCTGCTCGTGGCCCACACCGTTCGGGAAGAGGGCGCGGACGAAGTGATGCGCCTCATCTCGGCGCGCCGAGCCACCCGGAAGGAGCGAAGCCATTATGACGAAACTCGTACGCAAGACGCTGGCTGACATCCCGATGACGCCCGCCCGCAAGCGCAGGCTGGCCGAGCTCGCCCAGCGACCGGACTCGGAGATCGATTTCTCGGACATCCCGCCGCTCGATGATAGCTTTTGGAAAAACGCCGTCCGCAATCCGTTCTACCGGCCCGTGAAGCAGCAACTCACCGTGCGCCTGGACGCCGATGTGGTGGCCTGGCTCCGCCACGATGGAAAGGGCTATCAGACCAGGCTCAACCGGGTGCTCCGGGAAGCGATGCTGGAGGAGATCAAGAAGGGGGCATGAAAGAGAGTGGCACAGGACTGCCTGCCCTAGGCTGTAGGCCCGGAGTGCCCGAGTTGCCCCAAAGCCCGATCTCGGTCGCCGACAGCGCAAGGCCCGGACGACTATACGTCCATGTGGTACTCGACACCCGACCGCAATCGCGTTTCGGGCTGACCGCCACGTCGCCGGAGCCGGCCTTTGCATAGCAGGGGGATGCGGAAAGCGACGAGTCGCCGCAGGTGTCGCGATCCGATTCGAGCGCCGCCTGACGCCGATCTTCGCCGCTTTGCGATGATTTCCCGAATGACCGGCACAAGCTCGTGGGGAACGCTCATCACGGTCTCCGACGATTCGACACCGGCTTCGTCCTCCGCGACGGCTTCCTCTTCAGCCCGCTCTCCGTACTGCGCAAGGATCCTGCGTATGCGCTCTCCGCTCCACGCTTCGGGAAACTTGCTTTGCTTCATTGATGCTTTTTCCTTTTGCGCTTACGATAAGCCGCGAGCGGTTTGCCGGTCAGCTCCCAGGCGGTAATCGCGAACACGCTGACCTCACGGCCTCACGCCCTTCAGCCCAACCGCCATTCCCAACAACTCCCCAACTCAATATCCTGCCCCCTCAACCACTTACAGAAGCCAGCCCCCGCCACCCGCACCGCCTTGCGCTACGCTCCCTCCAGGTAGGCCGCACCACATGTCTTCCCAACGTCGCATCGATTCCTCGCGCGCCAACGGCGCCCGGTCCCGCGGACCCGTCACCCCCGAGGGCCTCGCCCGCTGCGCCGCCGCCCCCATCACCCACGGCCTCACCGCCCGCCAGATCGTCCTCGAAAACGAATCCGAAGACGACTTCCGCGCCCTCCGCGAAGTCTACCTCCTCCACTTCCGGCCCGCGTCCCTGGTCGATATCTTCCTCGTCGATCGACTCGTCGCCGCACGCTGGCGCCTCATCCGCGCCGAATCCGTCGAGACCGCCCTCATCGAAGTCGAAATCGGCCGCCGAGAACGCGACGGCTGCGATGAATCCGAAAGCAATCACCCCGCAACCCGCGCCGCACTCGCATTCCGCGCCCTCTACGACGAGTCCCGCGTCCTTCCCGGCCTTGACCGCTACCAGGCCCACCTCCAGCGCACCTACGACACCGCCCTGAAACTCCTGGAAGCCAGCCGCGAGGCCGAGCGCGGAATTGAAAAAGTGCAAGAGGGTCCCAATCCCACAAATGAACACCCTGAGCCCGCGCCCTCAGGCGCTGATAGCCTGAATCGGAGCCCCCACGGCCAGGCGGTTCAGCGTGACGTAGTCCTTCTTGCCGCTCCCCAGGCAGGGGATTTCGGCCAGGTGGACGATGCGCCGCGGGATGGCCAGCTCCGGCGCGCCCAGGCCGTGGGCCGCACGCTGCAATTGCTCGCGGGTCAGGTGCGGGTCTTCCGTGAAGAGCACGATGGTCTCCCCGCGGCCCGGCTCGCGCGTGGCGGCCGAGGCGTGCTGGAACTCGGGCGAGGCGGTCAGGGCGATCCGCTCCACCAGTTCGAGCGACACCATCTCGCCGGCCACCTTGGCGAAGCGCCGCACGCGGCCCACGATGGTGACGAAGCCGTCCTCGTCCACCGAGGCGACGTCGCCCGTGTTATACCACCCCGGACCGTAGATCGAACTGACCGGCACGACTTCGCCGGTCTCCTCCGCCAGATACCCCTGCATGACGTTCGGGCCGCGCACGTGCAGCAGGCCGCCCTGCTCGATGCCGGGCACGGGCTCGATCCGGTACTCCACGCCGGGGAACAGCTCGCCCACCGTGCCGGTCCGGGAAGCCATGGGCGTATTCACGGAAAGCACGGGCGAGGTCTCGGTGACGCCGTAGCCTTCCAGGATGCGGATGCCGAACTTATCGATGTAGAGCCGGCGCACGTCGTCCTGCAGCTTCTCCGCGCCGGCCACCACCAGCCACAGGCTGCGAAAATCGACGTCGTTGGCGTACTTGGCGTAGTTGGCGAGAAAGGTGCTGGAGGCGAACAGCACCGTGCAGTCGCGGTCGTAAATCAGCTCCGGAATCGCGCGGTAGTGCAGCGGCGAAGTGTAGAGGAAGGTGCGCGAGCCGCTCAGCAGCGGCAGGAAAATGCCCACCGTCAGCCCGAACATGTGGAACAGCGGCAGCGCGCTCATCAGCTTGTCCTTGGGCGCGAAGTCGATCACGGCGAGACACTGCGCGACGTTGGCCACGATGGCGTCATGGCTGATAGCGACGCCTTTGGGCAGGCCCTCGGAGCCGGAAGTGAACACGATCACGGCGGTGTCTTCGGGGCGGCCCGGCCGCGCCGCGAGATGCGGGAACCACTGCGCCCACAACAGAAGCCAAAGCTTGCTCCCCAGCCCGAACTGGCTGCGCAGATCCTCCAGGCACACCACTTGAACGGCGCCGATCTGCTCCACCACCGGACCCAGGTTGGCCTTCTCGAGAAACGCTCGCGACGTAATCACCAGCCGCACGCCGGCCACCTTGCAGGCGGCGCGCAGGGCATCCGCGCCGGCCGTGTAGTTCAGCATGGTGGGCACCCGCCGCACGGAGAACATGCCGAACAGAAGCGCCGCCGTCGTCGAGACGTTCGGCAGCAGAACGCCCACGTGCTCGCCTTCGGCGGTCATCTTCGAGACCAGGCGGCCCAGGGCCAGCGCCCCCCGCACGATCTGCCGGTAGGATTGCGGCTCCTGGCGGATGTCCTCGATCGCGTCGCGCCGCCAGCCGTGGATACGGGCGGCGTCGAGCAGCGCGGGAAAGAGCGTGTTCGGCCGGCGGGAGGCGAACGCGGTCTCCTGCATCAGGCGGCGCAGAGTCTTGGCCTCCAGCCGCCGGCGCATCTTCGCCTTCGGCGCGTCGGCCTCCGGAATGGTCACCGGCGGGTGGATCGTGATGGTGATGCGGGGGAAGAGCCGGCGCGGGAAATCGCCCTTCATGCGGCTGAAGATCGAGTACACCGCGCCGTCGATGTGCACGGGGACCACGGTGGCGCCGGTCTTGGCCGCCACGAAGGCCGGGCCTTCGTAGACCTTCATCAACGAGCCGGTCACGGTGACCCGGCCTTCGGGGAAAATCAGCACCGGCCGGCCGCGCTCGATCAGCTCGATCACCGTCTTCATGGCCAGCGGATGGCCTGTCTCCACCACCAGGTGCTCGAAGAGGCGCATGCCCAGGCGTACGAACCAGTGGCGGACGATGGTGCTATGCAGCACCGGAACCGGGATCGTCGGCAGGAAGGCGCCCAACAGAATCCCGTCCAGCAGCGACTGGTGGTTGGAGACGATCAGCAGGCGCTCATGGTGCGCCATGACGCCCCGCACCTCGATCCGAAACCATACGCGCAGGACGAGCCGCACGACGAATCGCAGGAGGACGCGGATCAGCGGCACAGGCTTGCGGCTGCCTTTCGTCTCAGCACGGCACTGTACATTATAAACGGGCCGGGGCGGGGCGCAAGGCCGAAGTGGGCCGCTTCCGCATGGCTAGGTACGATTTTCGGTTCCCAACCGAGGTCGCGGCACGTTCAAGCGGGAACTTGATGGTAACCTCGTATGGTGCGAAATCGGACGCGTTACGCCGTGGCGGCCGGCTGCCTGGCCCTGGCTGTCGGCTGGTTCGCCTGGCGGCGGAGCGCCGTGCCGCCTCCCAAGCCGAAGCCCGCGCCGGTCGTGAAGGCCGCGGTTGTCGTCCCCACGCCAACCCCGCAGCCCGCTGAGACCACGCCCACTCCCAAGCCCGCCGCGCCCAGGCCGACCCCGCAGTTGTCCCCCACGGGCCAGCCGCTTGCGAACCCGCCGGCAAACGTGAAGGCCGTCTATTTCACCGGCTGGTCGGCGGGCATCAAGCGCCGCATCGATTACCTGGTGGACCTGCACAAGACCACGGCCATCAATGCCGTTGTGATCGACATCAAGGACTATTCCGGCAACATTGCCTATTCGGTCAGTGCCCCGGAGGCCCGCCAGTACGGCGCGGTGCGGCCGATGATCCGCGACATCGACGGGCTGGTGAACCGCCTGCACAGCGAGGGAATCTACGTCATCGCACGCCTCACCGTGTTCCAGGACCCGGTGCTGGCCGAAGCGCGGCCCGACCTGGCGGTCCATCGCGTCTCGAAGCTGCCCAAGGAGAAGCACGGACCGCTTACCGTCGCCTCTGTGTGGCGCGACCGCAAGGGGCTGGCGTGGATCGACCCGGCGTCCCGCCCGGCCTGGGAGTACGTGGTCTCGATCGCCCGCGACGCGCTCGGCCACGGCGCCGACGAGGTGAATTTTGATTACGTCCGCTTCCCCTCGGACGGCGACCTGAACGACATGTATTTCCCCCACTGGGACGGCAAGACGCCCAAACACGAGGTGATCCGCCAGTTCTTCGGCACTTTGCGGAAGGAACTCGCGGGCGCGCGGATCTCGGCTGACCTGTTCGGACTGGCGACGGTAAACGGCGACGATCTGGGCATCGGCCAGGTGATCGAGGACGCCTACGGAACCTTCGACGCCGTCTGCCCGATGGTGTATCCGTCGCACTACGCGCACAAGTTTCTAGGCTTCCCCAACCCGGCCCAGCATCCGTACGAAGTGGTGAATTACTCGATGAAGGGAGCGCTCAGCCGGCTGGAGGACTTCAGCCGTCCCAAACCGGAGCCAGGCAAAGGCGACGCGCCGCAAGAGAGCGAAATCAAGGCGGCCAGGCTGCGGCCCTGGATTCAGGACTTCAACCTCGGCGCGAAATACGATGCCGCCATGGTGAAGGCCGAGATCAAGGCCGTCGAAGATGCGCTCGGCGACCGCTTCGCGGGCTACATGGTGTGGGCGCCATCGAACGTCTACACGCGCCCGGCGTTGGTCGAGCCGGCGAAGGCAACTCAGACCGCGGAGGCCCACGCCTCGGCCGGCGCCGCACACTGACGGCTCATTCCCCGGCCGGTTTCCAATGCGCCGAATGGTGCACGCCGGTAATCTTCGTGTACAGCCTGCGATCGAGGCGGCGGGCCATGTGGTGCACCACCAGGTACACGGGAAAGCTGACCAGGTACAGAGAGAGCCCCAGCAGCCCGAGAAAGGCCAGCACGCCGGAAAGAGCCTGAATAGAAGTACGGAGTCCCGGCAGCCCTAGGAATCGCAAAGAGCGCTCAATGGGCTCCTGCGCCAGCACCGGCACGGCGTATAGCAGCGTGCCGATGAGCTTCTGGACGGCCAGCAGCGGCGTGCGGGTGTAGAGCGCCAGAGTAAAGAGGAGGAGGGCCGCAAACACGCCGGCCAACAGCAATGGAACCACGTATCCGGGGTACTTCCTTGCCGATCGCCAAAGAAAGAGCTTCTGCTGCCCGCACTCGAGATCCCGGCGCATCGCGTCCCGCACCTTCGGCTTGCGCTGGAGGTCGTCTCGAAACAGCGGCGGCGTCCGCAGCGGCGGCTCGGCGCCGGGAGCGAACCGTTCGGCGATCAGTTCGGGGCAGTACTGCCTGATCTGAGCGTCGATGAGCGTGTAGCCGTGGTACATGAGCGCCTCGCGCTCGACGTAGCTGAACTGGTCCAGGTCGGTGCGGATGCGTCCGATCGCGGGGATGTAATCGGAGGGGACTCGATTCGTCACTTGCGGCCGGTCCTTCAGGTTCAGGAAGAGGTGTACGAAGGCGAAGGACTTCGCCGGAGGGTTCTGCCATTGCACCAGCAGCTTGAGCAGCTTGGCGCGGACCTGGAACTGCAGAATGTCGTTCACGCGGGCGTACACGCTGGTCTCGCCCGTCTTTACCGAGTCTTTCGACTCCATCTGGCCGGAGGCGTCGCTGACCAGCAAGGTGTCGCAGGGAGTTTCGCCCGGAGTGTCGTCCACCAGCGCCTCGATCCCCTGGTTGTCGCACACGCCGCCGTCGACAAGAGCGTTGCCGTTGATCACCGTCGGAGGGAAGACCACCGGCACGCCGGAAGACGCGCCCACCACGCGCGAGATCTTGAGCACGTTCTTGTTGACTCGGGAAAGCGCCGCCATCCCGGAGATCGGCACGCGCGAAAAAGCCACGCGTTCCCCCGTCAGCAGCGAGGTGGTGTTCAGGATGAGATTCGGCCCGTAGATGACCGTGGATTTTGGGGGCACCTGGTCCGGCGTGACGCTGGGAAACTGGTCGAGCGTATCGCCATCGTAAAACCAGAGGTCGTATTCGCTCTGGATGAGCGTGGCGCGCGCCCCAGTCCGAAAGGGGCGCGAGACGAGCGTCTTGAGAAACAGCCAGGGGTGGAAGAACGGCGTGTAGATCAGCGCGCGGGTGCGCAGGTTGTGGTCCACGGCGCGCAGGAACTCTTCGGCAATGTCGCCGAAGATCCGCACGCGCTCGGCGGGATCGGCGCGCTGCGTCTCCTCCATCGCGTGCAGCCGCTGCTCCATCTCGCAGACGTAATAGGCCGCGACGATCGAGCCGCCGGAGACGGCCGAGATCGCGTCCACGTCCTTCATGATTTCGAGTTCCTCAAGCCGCCGGATGACTCCGAGGTGGAAAATGGAGGCGCGGAAACCGCCTCCGGAGAGAGCCAGGCCGATCCTCTTCCTTCGCAGCGGGGGTGCGGGCGTCATGAATACACCTCAATGTTAGGGATTTACAGAGTATAGACGGTCCCATGGCCGAAATCAAGCGAAAATTAAACCCTGCACCGGGCTACGTTGCGCCGCCCGGCGCGGCTTGTGAAGATTGTGGGGTGAACCGATTCCCTTACGCCCGGTGGTTGGCTGTGGCGTGGCTGTCCGCTTGCGTCGCCTCGGCCGCGGAGCTGAAACCGGAGACGGTCGACGCCTTCGACCGCTACGTCCGCGCCGCGGAGACCCGCATCGATGGGCGCCTCCACGGCCCGGGCTTCCTGTGGGCGGACGATTATCCCGCGCGCCTGAAGGCGGTCCGCGACGGCCAGGTTGTCACAGAGCCGGTGGTGGGCCAGGGCGACGTCGCGGTGGCCGGCGGCCTGGTCCACGACTGGATCGCCGCCGTCTTTGTGCCGGGCGCGACGCTCGAGCGGACCCTGGCCAGCGTGCAGGATTACGACCGCGACAAGGTGACGCACCGGCCGGAAGTGATCGACTCGAAGCTGCTCAGCCGGGACGGCAACCACTTCCGCATCTACCTGCGGCTGATGAAGAAGAAAGTGCTGACCGTGGTGCTCAACACGGAGCATGATGTGCGCTACTTCCCCATCGATGCCAAGCGCTGCCACAGCCGCTCCTACAGCACCCGCATCGCCGAGGTCGCCGACCCGGGCAGAAGCAGCGAACGCGAGCAGCCCGTGGGGAACGACCACGGCTTCCTCTGGCGGCTGAACTCCTACTGGCGCTTCGAGGAGCGGGATGGCGGCGTGTATATCGAGTGCGAGGCCATCTCGCTGACTCGCGACGTGCCCACCGGCCTGGGATGGCTGATCGAGCCGATCGTCCGCCAACTGCCCGCGGAGTCGCTGGTGAATACGCTGCGGGCCACGCGCAACGCGATCGGCGCTCATCCGTAGCGGCCTGGCCGACAGGCCGGAGGCCTGCCCCACCGCTACTTCGCTGGCTGTTCTTTGGTCTTGTCCTCGGGCAGCTCGTCGGGCGTGAAGGTGATGGTGGCCTCGGCGGTGAACTTGCGATAGAGCCGGAACTCGACCTCGTTCTTGGAGAGGAACTTCCCTTGGCGTAACTGCACCACGGCCCGGAGCGGCAGTAGATACTCATGGCCGCTTATGGTAGCCAAGTCGTAGTCCAGCGTATCTTGAGCCTGCTGGATGGGGAAGGTGGGCGGAAGCTCGGCCACTAGCGTGATCCGCACCACCGCCAGCAGGTCGCGGTCCACGAAAACCAGGCCGTGGTAGGCGGGCACGGTGTCTTGGTTCGAGTGCTCGCTCCTGGAGACGACGTGCCATTTCGAGCGCGGCTGCTCGACCTGGTAGGAATAGACGTACGCGCGGCGGCCGCGTAGCGTGGCCCAGCGCTCCCAGCGGAAAGAGGCCTCCGTTTCGGGATCGAAGAGCTCCTTCATCATGCTGCCGAACTCGCCGCCCGAGGTCGCGCCGCCCACCGACTCATAGGACACGTTGGCGACCGCGCGGTTGTTCACAAACACGAGCTTGTAGTCCTCTTTGTGGTCCACGTAGCTCAGGCGCGAAGTCAGGGTGTCCGTCGGCGCCCAGAATTCCATGCCATGCGGGTCGACGTAGCGGCGCGTCACTTGAGTGCAGAGGAAGTTGGGCAGCGATTGCGTGTAGTTCATCGCATATTCGCGGGCCTGCTCGATCACCTTGTGCTCCTCTTCCGGACTGGGCGGCGGGAGAGGTGGCGGAGGCGGCGGAGTGGGCGTGGGTTGGGGAGGAGCGGACAGGGTCTGCGAGGCCTCCCGGAGGGCTTTGAGCGCATCGACGGTCTTGGGTCCGGCGCCGTCTCCCTGCAATTCGTCGATGGTAGCGTCATCGAGCCGCTGCGTCAGTGTGACCGTGCCGAGATAGGCCGCCACCTGCCGGTCCGGCTGCTTCAATTGGATCGCGGAACGGATAAAGCTAGCCAACTGTTCGACCGTCAGCTTCGTCGCGGCAGCCAGCCACAGAGACGCTCCGAGCAGCAGGAGCGCCACCCTCAATCGCATACGATTCATTCTCTCACGCGAGGCGCGCGGAGACAGGCCGATGGCCTGTCCTACTACTTCGGCGGCTCTGGCTTGGTCTTGTCGTCCGGCGGCGTGTCGGGCGTATCGAAGGTGATGGTGGCCACGCCGGTGAACTTGCGGTAAAGGCGGAACTCGACTTCGTTCTTCGAGTGGTGCGTCCCCTCGCGCATCAGCACGACAGCCCGGAGCGGAAGGAGGTACTCGTGGCCGCTGATCGTAGCGAGATCGTAGTCCAGCGTATCCTCGACCTGCTGCATCGGAAACTCCGGCGGGAGTTCGGCCACCAGCGTGATCCGCACCACCGCCAGCAGGTCGTGGTCGACGAAAATCAGGCCGTGGTAGCCGGGCACGGTCTCAGCTTTCGATTCGCCGCCCGAGTCGCGGCCATAGCTCACCTTCCACCTCGAGCGCGGCTGGGCTACTTGGTAGGCGTAGACGTACGCTCGGCGAGTGCGCAGCGTCGCCCACCGCTCCCAGCGGAAGGAAGCCTCGGTGTTGGGATCGAAAATCTCCGCCATCATGCTGCCAAACTCGCCCGCCGAGTTGGCGCCCCCGACGGACCAGATGGACGAGTTGGTGACCGACTTGCCGTTCCTCGACGTCAACTTGTAGTCTTCCTTGTGGTCCACATAGCTCACGTGGGCGGTGAGGGTGTCCTCCAGCCCCCAGAACTGGGTGGCATGCGGGTCGACGTACCGGCGCGTAATCTGAGTGCACAGGAAGTCCGGCAGCGACTTGGTATAGTTCATGGCGTACTCGCGCGCCTGCTCGATCACCTTGTCCTGCTCCTCCGGGCTCGGCGGCGGCACTGACGGCGGTGGCGGAGGGGGCGGCGGCGTGGGCGTGGGTGTGGACGGAGCGGGAAGAGTCTGCGAGGCAGCCCGCAGGGCCTTCAGCGCTTCAACGGTCTTGGGTCCGGCGCCCTGCGCACGCAGGTCCTCGATGGTCCGGTCATCGAGCCGTTCGGAGAGAGAGACCGTCGCCAGGTAGGCGGCGACCTCTTTATCGGGATCCTTCTTCTGAACCTCGGAGCGTACCAAGCTGACCAACTGCTCTACCGTCAGCTTCGTCGCAGCGGGCGACCACAACGACGCTCCGAGCAGCAAGAGCGCGAGTTTCCATCGCATACCACTTCATTGTTGCACGCGAGGCGCTCTTCGCCGCCGTCAGGCCGGTCTACTGCACCCGGGCGCGGACGCGTTCGCTCGAGACCAATTCCTCGAAAATGGCCAGGACCTGCTTGCGGTAACGGTAGAGGCGTTCGAGGTTCTCGCGGAAGGGAGATTCGTAGACGGGCGATGTTAGCCACTTGGCGAGCAGCGGGCGCGGAACGTCGATGTCCTGGCGGAGCCGCTCCGGCGAATGGCCGCGCAGGAAAAGGCCGTAGAACACGGCGGCTTCCTTTTGCGGAGCCGAAGGATCGAATTCATCCTTAGCCGGCATAAGACCCGTCCCAGACCCAAAGCGAAATAGCAGTATAAACACGCCGGGAGGGTGGAAGCAAGCGGGGGTGGTGCGTTGGGGTCGGCCGGCAGCGTGGCAGGCCGGAATCAAAAAGCGCCGCCGCGGTTCGATAAGACTAGGTGTGAATACCCGTTGGTTGTCGACCCTCCTGCTCGTTCTGCTTGGCTCCGCGATTTCGGGGCCCGAACCGCGGCGTCTCCAGTTAAAATCTCGGCCGGTGGGGGCGGTGCAGCCGCTCGGGCGGAAGCCTTACGGCCGGCCGCATTTCCTGCTTACTTTCTGGTCCGCGCCACGGCCGGCGGACCTGGCGGCGCTTGAGGAACGCGGTGTTACGGTGGTGGGAGTCGTCCCGGAGACCGGCCTGATCGTGGCCGCCGATGAAGGAACGCGATTCGACGATCTCGAGATCGCGGAAGCCGGTCAGCTGCGGCTCGAGAACAAGATCAGCGCCGAGCTGGCCCCGGACGCGACTTGGTTCGTGGTCGAGTTTCATTCCGACGTGCGACAGGCGGACGCCTATGCCGTGCTGCGCGAGAGCCACATGGAGCCGCACTATCACCCCGATCTGGTGGCGCGGCACATGCTGGTCTACGGCGACATGGAACGCGCCATGCAACTGGCTGCCATGGATGAGGTGGCTTACGTCTTCCCCGCATCCGAGGATCTGGTGACGGGCACGCGCGTGCTCGCCTGCGCGGGGGCGCTGACGACTAGCGGAGTCATCGGACAGAACGCCACCGCGGCGACTGGCTGGAACGGCGCCACTCTGGCCCCGGTCACGCTGGGCTACTCCTTTGGAGCGCTGACCAACCGGCTGCCGGCCGCGCAGGTCCAGTCGGTGATCCTGCAAGCCTTGGCCGTGTGGGCGCAGTATGTCCAGGTGAACTACGTGCCCGCGAGTTCGACCGCGTCGCGAACCATCGCCATCATGTTCGCCGCGGGGGCGCACGGCGACGCCTATCCGTTCACCGATACCAGCGTGCTGGCGCACACGTTCTATCCCGCGCCGCCGAATCCGGAGCCGATCGCCGGCGACATGCACTTCGACGCCTCCGAGAGCTGGGGAATCGGCTCGGGCACGGACCTGTTCAGTGTGGCGTTACACGAAGCGGGACACGCTCTCGGCCTCCCGCACACCGACGTGCCGGGCGCCGTGATGTACCCGTATTACCAGGTGCAGACCGGCCTCACGCCGGTGGACATCGCCGCGATCCGCGGTCTGTACCCCGCACGTGGGGCTGCCGTGCCGGCGCCGACTCCGACGCCGACGCCAACTCCGCCCCCAAAGCCAACGCCAACGCCAACCCCGACGCCGACTCCGACACCAAAGCCGACTCCGACACCGACACCAAAGCCGACCCCGGCACCCACTCCACAGCCGACGCCAAGCCCGACGCCGCCGCCGGTGGATACGGTCGCGCCGTCGCTGACGATTCTGTCTCCTGCGGGCACCAGCGTCCTGACCTACCGCGCATCCCTGGTTTTCAGCGGGACCGCTTCGGACAACGTCGGAGTGGTTAAGGTCACGTGGACGGATTCGCTCGGCGACACCAGGACCGCGATCGGAACGGCCTCCTGGCAGACGGCGGCAATCCCGATGCTCCTGGGAACCAACACGATCACCATCCGCGCTTACGACGCGGCGGGAAACTGCGGCTGGCGCTCGGTTGTGGTGACCCGGATCAACCCGTAGTCAATGCCTGCACCACACCAGCACCGAACCGCGACCGTGAGGGAGCGGTCCACTCGCTAACGCTCGTGGTTCCGTGCGGCGCGAAGCGTGAAGCTGGTCTCAATTCTTGACGCCCACGCCGCCGAACATAGCGAAGCCCGTGACCACCAGGCGCTTGATTTCGACGCCTTCGCCGGGCGAGGGATGATGTGTCTCGTCCGTGTAGCCGCCCAGCAGCGGAACTCCGTGGATGAAGACGCTCCACGAGGGAGGCACCCGGATCTCGATGCCGCCGAACAGCGCGTTGGCGTGGATGACGGCCTCGCTTACCTGCATGGCGGCCTTGCGCAAATCGACCTGGCAGCCGCCAAACACGGCGAAGACTTCCCCGCCCCGAAAATCCGTGGTGTCGCTCTTGAACTCCCCGCCCCCGAGAACCGCAAGCTCGTTAAGGGCGCCGGCCGTCCTGATGGCCGGCCGCTCGGAGGGTCCCTCAATCGATCGCCAGACCAGCAGCAACCCAGCCAGGATCAGCGCGAGCGGCCACAGAGTGCGGAAGGAAACCTGCACGTAGTCGAGGCGGTCGAGAATGAGAAGGATTCCGGCCGCGGCCAGGATGCCGCCCCAAACCCGGCCCGAGCCCGAACTGGAAAGCGCCAGCTTGAACAGGCCCACCGCGAGCAGCGCCGCAGGCCAGAAGAAGGGATAGATTCGCGAGGCGTCGATGAAGCCCTGGCGGTCCAGAAACAGGATCGTGCCAAAGGTCAGGATGATCAACCCGAGCACCAGTGCCGGCGTGACAGGCGGTCTGGAATTCATAGGCCTCCAGTAGGAAGACTATCATCCCGCAGGCGAACGCCGCCGCGCTTTTCGGCCGGCTGCGGCGGCAGACCGGCGAGCGGCGAAGGGGCCCGCGAGCAACCGGACCCGCTGAACGGAGGAGCCTCACTTGATCTTGGGGACGAACTTGATGTTGAACACTTCGTTGATCGTACCTTCTGCCCGTTGACCTTCCTGGTCTTGACCGTGTAGTAAGCTTTGATGCGCATTTGCGCGCCCGTGCGCAAGAGATCTGCCATCTTCACTTCCCGGTACGCGCCGTCGGCCATCCGCCACCTATACCCTTTTTGCAGCACGCCGACGAAGGTCTGCTCCTTGTCGCCTTTCTTGTAGGTTAAGGTGAACTCGCGCGTGTCTTCGTTGACGGAATTGATTTCACCGATCCACGCAGCGCCGGAGTAGCCGAGCGGGTAATAGTCCGCCTCCGCGGCAACCTGCTGCGCCAGGCATGCTGCGGTCCACAGGAACAGGGACCAAAGCGCAACCACCAACGGCCGTGATGGTGCCCCGCGGTCTGAGATCACCCGCTACTCCTTGTCCGCGGCGAAGACGCGATAGGAGTGCGGCGGGATCGGCACGTCGAAGATCATGCGGTTGCCGCGCGCCTGCCCGGCCAGGAGCTGCCCGCTTCTGAGGTCGCGCAGCTTGGCGATGCGCGGGTCCGTCACGATCGTCACTTGGCTGCCCTGCGGCTGGAACGACTCGACGATGAAGGAATCGTTGTCGTAGAGGAACAGCGCCACCTGCGCGGGGCTCTCGACGCGCACCGGCAGGCCGCTCATCAACACCTCCTTGATCCGCGTCAACGCGCCGGGCGGCAGCCGGTAAAGGTCGCCGAAGTTATCCGGAATCGTGAGCACATAAAGGTGTCCCGTCGAGTATCCTGCATCGAGCAGAATCGGGAAGCCCTTGCCGGCGCTGAGGGCGGAGACGAGCTCCCAAACGTCGTTGGTGGGGTAGCGGATCTGCGGCACCAGAATGGGCGCATCGGCATGCCAGATGGCCGGCCGCCACGGTTGCCAAAAATCGTTCGCGGATACTTTCTGGTCCGTGCACTCGATCTCGGCGATGTCCTCGATTCCCTTGCCCTGGAGCGCTTTCAGCAGCCCGGAAGTAATGACGACGTTCTTGCCGGCCTGCAACTGGCCTTTGATTTTGCCAACGATTCCGGGGTCGAACTTCGCCGACTCGGTCAGCAGGATGGTCTGCTCCTCTGCCGGAAAGACGGGCGTGAGCTCGATCGGGATGCCGAGCATGCCGATGTAGTTGTGCAGAAAATCTTCGCCCGAGGAGTGGAACGGCTTGTAGCTCTTGATGCCGACGGGCTTGCCAAGCTTGCCGATGAAGCCATCCACGGTGTCGAAGACGTACCCGGCGACGCGCCCCAGCATCGTGTCCGGCTGCTCCGTGCCGTCCTCGCGGCGGACCGGCTCGATGAGCGACCGGAAATCGAACAGCGTGATCTCGGGCGCCTTGGCGAACAGCGTCAGCCAGAGCTGCTCACCGTAGCGGTCTAGCGTGCCGCGCGCGAACGGATCCACCCAGCCGCCGCCATTGCCGCCGGGTTTGACGTTCTCGAAGAACCGGAAAATCGAGTAGCTTTCGTAGGGCTGCAGGTGCTGGTCGGAGAAGTCCGGATCGCGGGTCTCCGTGCCGGTGTAGATGCCGTCGAAAATCTTCGGCTCGTTCTCCAGGTCGAAGCCCAAATACTGAAAATGGTCGTACCAATTCGGATACTTGATGACGAACTTGACTTTGGGGTTGACCGCCTTGGCCGGCCCCACCACCAGGTTCCGCGCGGCGTCATCCATAAGTTCCAGGCGAAACTGGGTCCAGCTCTTGGAGCCCTTGGCGCGAATGCAGGCGTCGCACTTGCAGTTGGTGAAGAAGAAGTCGTCGAGGATGATTTCGTCGAAGTGCCGGGCGGTAAGTTCGGCGATCTCCCGGGCCTTCGTGCGCTGGGCGGGATCGGAGTAGCAGAATGTCTTGAAGCGGTCCCGCTCGTTCTGAGTGTAGGTGATGCCGCCCGCGGTGCGGATTCCCCGGGCGGCGAAGAAGCGCTTGACCTGCTCGATGGTTTCCTCGTCGGGCATCACGCCATCGCGGTGCGTCTCCAGATAAACCTTGCCGACCCGCACCTGCTTCTCGATGGCGCTCCAGCGCTGCTCGAGCCAGGCGAGGTCTTTCATCTGCCGAACCTCGTAAGCGCGGGCGTAGACCGAGACTGTGAAGTTCTTGTAGCCGCCGGTGGCGGCGGCGGGAGAGCCGGCCAGCACGGACAGCAGTGCGGCGCTTGGAATGGCGGTGTGCATGTTCATGGGACCAGACCCCGATTCTATCGCTCCCGGCGCAGAGAAGGGGGTGCGCGGCCTGTTTGCGGACGCCAACCGGGAGTCCGGCGCCGAACCGCGCGCGTAAGCAAGCGGATGCCCGGCGTTGGGCGGGACGGACACGCCACATCGATGTCGCACATCCCGGAGAAGGTGAACACCCGCTGGCGTCCCTTATAATAGAGGTGATGTCGAGTCTCTGGGCGCGATGAGCGAACACCACGCCAGCGCAAACCAACCTGTACCCGCCGCGAGGCGCCGTTCCGCGCTTGCCGTGATCCTCGGCTGGCTGCGTGACGTGGCGGTTTCGATCGTGATCGCGGTGGTGGTGATCATTTTCATCTACCAGCCGGTCAAAGTCGAAGGCACCAGCATGATGCCGGGGCTGGTGGATCAAGAGCGGATCTTCGTCAACAAATTCATCTACCGGTTCGGGATCGAGGACGCCCACCGCGGCGACCTGGTGGTTTTCTGGTATCCGGGCGATCAGACCAAGTCCTACATCAAGCGGGTAATCGGCGTGCCGGGCGACACGGTGTGGATCGACCGCGGCGCGGTGTTCCTAGATGGCAAACGGCTGGTGGAGGACTACGTGCCGGAGCGGTACCGCGACATTTTGTCCATGCCGTCCCGAACCATTGAGCCGGACCATTACTTCGTCCTCGGCGACCACCGCAACTCATCTAACGACAGCCGTAACTGGGGCCTGGTCCCCCGCGGTTGCATCTACGGCAAAGCGGTGTTCGTCTACTGGCCCCTGGAGCGCATCGGACCGGTGAGGTAGCGGAAACCGCGAGGCCGCCTCCGCCATCATGGGACAATAGGAACTCATGCGGAAACCGCTCTTTCTGCTCCTCTCGGTTGCCTCCATCGGCTTCGCGCAGCCGTTCCGGTTTGGGGTGGAAGGGGGCCTCCCGCTGACGGGCGCATTCGATACAAACTCCAGCGCCATTCCCGCGGTCCTGCCGGCCGGTCCCCTCAGTTACTCTTCGAGCACCCAGCGCTACGCCTTCGGCGGCACCGCCGAATTGGATCTCCCGTTTCACCTGGCAGTCAAAGCGGACGCGCTTTACAAGCGGCTGAGTTTCGATTCCGCCGGTCTGGCGCCCATTACGGCAACCACCACCACCGCCAACTCGTGGGAGTTTCCCGTGCTGGCCAAATACGGCGTGAGCAAGCTGGGACCGCTCCAACCGTATGTCGAGGGCGGCGTCGCGTTCCGGGCTCTTCAAGGGGTCAACCAGACGTCCGTGACGGCCTGCTTGGGTTGCGCCCCCCCTGATTCAATCGACCAGTCACCCTGCCGAACTGGCCCACAGCTTCACCAAGGGCTACGCCGCCGGCGCCGGCCTGGAATTCCGCCACCTGCTGATTGGCGTCTTCGGAGAGATCCGCTACACGCACTGGACCGCGGACGCGTTCTCCGCTCCGAACGGCCTGCTGACATCGACGCGGAACCAGGCTGACCTGCTGGTGGGTGCGACTTTCTAAGCGAAAACTCCGGAAACCGCATCCGCCTCCGCCGTCATAGGACAATAGGATCTCGTTTGTTGGGAGGATGCTCGTATGCTGCGGAAACCGCTGTTTCTGCTTCTCTTGGTCGCCTCCATCGCCCTCGCGCAGTCGTTCCGGTTCGGGGTCGAGGGGGGCCTGCCGCTAACCAACGCATTCAACACCGGGACCTCCAACGTGGTCACGGTATTCTCGCCTGAGAGCAGTACCACCAACCTCAACTCTTATTCTTCGAGCACGAGGCGCTACACCGTTGGCGCCACCGCCGAACTGGACCTTCCGTCTCACCTCGCCTTCAAGGTTGACGTGCTCTACAAGCGGCTGGGTTTTGACTTTGGTTCCTCCTACCAGGAAACTTGCCCGCTTGATTGCGAGGCCCCCTTCCCGTCGACGACGACAGCGACCACCACGGCCAACTCGTGGGAGATTCCGCTGCTGGCCAAGCACAGCGTGGGCAAACTGGGACCACTCCAGCCGTATGTCGAAGGTGGCATCGCGTTCCGGACTGTACAAGGGGTCCGGCAGACGACGGAAATGTCGCAGCCGGTCTGCGTCAGTGATTGCAATTTTCCGGCGGTGACCTGGGGGACCCAAACGTCGACGGCCCAAACGAGCAGCCCCGCCGAGCTGAACCACGGCTTTACCCAGGGCTTCGTCGCCGGCGCCGGCCTGGAGCTCCGCCACTTACGGGCTGGCGTCTTCGGAGAGATCCGGTACACGCACTGGACCGCGGACGCCTTCTCCGCTCCGAACGGCCTGCTGAAATCGACGCGGAACCAGGCGGACCTGCTGATGGGTGTGACATTCTAAGCGAAACCGCGGCTGCTTTTCGGAAACCCCGCATCCGCCTCCGCCGTCATAGGAGAATAGGATCTCGTTTGTTGGGAGGATGCTCGTATGCTGCGGAAACCGCTGTTTCTGCTTCTCTTGGCCGCCTCCATCGCCTTCGCGCAGTCGTTCCGGTTCGGGGTCGAGGGTGGTCTCCCACTAACCAACGCATTCAACACCGGGGGTGTCTACGATTTCCCCGCGTCAATCGGAGGAGTAAACGCGCCATTCATTTGCTCCGATTGCGCTACCGGAAGTTCTTTTTACTCTTCGAACACCAAGCGCTACGCCGTTGGCGCCACCGCCGAATTGGACTTTCCGTTTCACCTGGCCGTCAAGGCGGACGTGCTCTACAAGCGGCTGGGTTTTGGTTTTGATTACATCATCGCGGCCCCCGCTGGGTCGACCGGTGGGAGCACCGATACCACCGCCACCACGGCCAACTCATGGGAGATTCCGCTGCTGGCCAAGTACAGCGTCGGCAAACTGGGACCGCTCCGGCCGTATGTCGAAGGCGGCATCGCGTTCCGGACTCTTCAGGGGGTTCAGCAGACGACGGAACAGCTCTGCCCAAGCTGCGACATTCCGGCGAACCAGACCCAAACGACCAGCCCCGCCGAGCTGAACCACGGCTTTACCCAGGGCTTCGTCGCCGGCGCCGGCCTGGAGCTCCGCCACCTGCTCGCTGGCGTCTTCGGAGAGATCCGCTACACGCACTGGACCGCGGACGCCTTCTCCGCTCAGGACGGCCTGCTGAAATCGACGCGGAACCAGGCGGACCTGCTGGTGGGTGTGACATTCTAGGTGGATGGTCCGAGCGCTGCGCGCGTGCTTCCTGTCCATCTCGCTGGCGTGCGCGGCCGCGGCTTTCCAGGCCACCGGGAAGCTGTCAGGAACACTCCAGGACGCGGGCGGCAAGCCTGTAGCGGGCGCGCGCGTGACGCTGGCCCTGCCGGAATCTGCGGCGGTGTCCTCTTCCACCCTCACCTCGCCGAGAGGCGCTTTCCTGTTCCCGGTTCTGAGGCCGGCGCTGTATGACCTCACCCTCGAAGCTCCGGGCCTTCCCAAGCTGACGCTGCGTAACATCAAAGTCGATCCGGCCGGTGAGACTTCGCTGCCTCCGATTCGCCTGGGCCCTGCCGACGGGCAAGCTCCTCAACAGCCGCTCCAGACGGCCGCTGTCGATGTCGCTTCCACGGCCAACGACCGCGAGGTGAACGGGCTGCCGCTTCCGCAGCGGGACCCGCTCTATCTGGCCGAGACGCTTCCCGGCGTCCAGAACAACGGCCGCGCGCCGCTGGGCATCTACGGCGAATCCGTGGCGCTCGCCAACATCACTTACGACGGCATCAATCTGAACTCCACCGCGCTCCCGCTGCGCACCGATCAGATCGGCGAGGCGACCGTCGTGACCGGTTCCATCGAAGGCTGCGGCTGCTCCCAGATCGCCTTCAGCGCGCCCAGCGGCGGCCGCGCGTTCCATGGCTCGGCGTACTGGCTGACAGCCCCGACGGCCACGGCCGCGCAGTCCTGGGCCGACAACAGCGGCAACACGCCGGCCTCAACGAGCCTCAATCAACTCGGCGCGGCATTCGGCGGCCCGCTGAAGAAGGACCGCCTGTTCTTCTTCGTGAACTACGAAGCGGATCTGGACCGCTCCACCGTAACCCGCACCGGCGAGGCGCCCACCGCGCCACTCACCAGCCAGGATCCTCTGTTGCAGCAGGTCCTCGCCCTCATCCCGTCGAACCCTTCGGGCACTTACCGCGGAGTGCAAACCAACGGAAGCACCACCCACATCGCGCTGGCGCGGCTCGATTACCTGGCTTCGGCACGCCACAGCTTCAGCCTGACGTTCACGGACGAGCGCAGTACCACGGACGATCCCGCCGATTCCTCCGTCTTCGGCCGCAAGCCCACGACCACCATCGCAACCTCCGCGCCCTTCTACTCCGCGTCGTGGCGCTGGTCTCCCACCGCGCGCCTGACCAATGAGGTGCGCGCCGGCGCAAATCTGGCCGAGATGGACTATCGCAACTCGCTGCGCTCGCAGTTCGGCTTCATCGCGATCCTGGACGACCCGACCGTCGCCGTCAGCCAGCCCATGGCGGGTCTCGACCCCGAGCGGCGCGCCGACCACCAGTACGGCTACCAGGACAACCTCACCTGGATCGCCGGCAAGCACATCTTGCAGGCCGGCCTGTGGTTCCAGCAATACCGGTTGAACTCGGACGGGGTCAACCACGGCCCGCTGGATTCGCTCTCGGTTCCACGTTACGTGGTGAACGACATTGCCCAGGGCACCATCGCGCAAGTCGATCAACGCTTCAACATCCTATCGCCCACCTCGGGATACTCGATCGGCTCCACGGCGCGGAGCAGGCTTTCCGCGAACATGATTTCCCCCTATCTGCACGATGACTGGAAGCTGCTGCCCTCGCTGACCATTAGCCTGGGTCTTAGGTACGATTACCTTTCGCGCCCCAACGAGCAGACCGGCGCCGCTATCATCCCCGTGCTCTCCGGCTTGGCGTCCTACGCGGTCTACGATCAGAATTTGTCTTTCGCTTTCGCCTCCGGCGCACAGCCGTTCTACCGCAAGGACTTCGATAACTACGATCCCTATGTGGGCCTGGCGTGGAAGCCGTCCGCGCGGCTCCCGTTCGTGGTGCGCGGCGGTTTCAATATCGCCTATCTGAACGACGACCTGTTACAGAACCTGAGTATCTACGCGCTCCAAAACCCGTTTCAGAGTTTCAACGTGTCCACGGACCTGAGCGCGAGCCCGGTCCCGCTGTCGAAGGCGCCGGCGACGCCCGCTCCCGTGCTGCCCTCCAGTCTGACGCTGGCGTCGCTGCTCTCGTTCGCAAACAGTTACAACCAGCAACCGGGAACGACGTATGCAATCGATTGGAACATCCGGACCCCCAACGTCAAGTATTGGAACGTAGGAGTGGAATCCGCGCTAAAGGGGTTTCACGTGGACCTGCGCTATGTGGGCAATCGCCTGGAAGAGGGGCCGCGTTCCATCGACCGCAATCAGGTCATGCTGTCTCCGGGTTTCCTCGCGGCTTTCTCGCAGGTTCAGGCCGCTCTCAAGAGCGGCACTCCCACCAGCGGCTTCGCCGGCCTGTCGGGAGGCGGGCTTTGCGCGAATTTCAACCTTGCGAGCTGCCAGCCCGATTTGTATGCGCGCTCTCTGATCCTGACCGGGCAGGCGGGCGAGCTGGCGCGCTGGTATCAGGGTCAGGGATACAATCCGAACGGCGCCTATAACTTCCTGGGGAATCCCCTGGCGCCGCAGGGCATCGATCTACTGTCGCAGCTCGGCGTATCGCGGTTCGACGGGTTGCAATTGACCGTGTCCCGCCATGCCGCGGCCGGCCTCGACCTGACCGCCAGTTACCTCTTCTCGAAGGTGCTGAGTAACCTCGACGATTACCGGCCGGGAGCGATCGATCCCTCTCTGAACTTATACAACCCATCGCTCGAATGGGCGCCTGCGCCCTTCAACCTGACTCATGCCTTCAAGGCGGCCGCAATCTGGGACCTCCCGGCGCCGCGGCGCGGGCGCATTCTGCGCGGCTGGAGTATCGCCGGCATCGTGATCGCCCAATCCGGGGCCCCGTTCTCGTTGCTCTCCGGGCTCGGCACGTTTACCTCTAGCGCGGACTCCGGCGAGAACACGGTTTCGACTTCTCTGACCGCGAGCCAGATCCGCCAGTTCTTCGGAATCCGCGAGGGTCCAGGCGGGGTGGTGAGCTACGTGAACGCTCCGGCGGGGGCCTTCGAGGAGCCGGCCCCGGGGGCCCTCGGCACCTTGCAACGGCGCATGTTCTCCGGCCCTGCCGCGTTCAATCTGAACCTGGGCCTGCGCAAGGCCGTCCCGCTGACCGAGCGGCTGCGAGCCGAGTTCCGCGCCGAATCCATCAACCTCCTGAACAACGTGAACTGGCTGGTGGGCGACCAAACCTATCTGGGCACGAACGCGAAGACCAGCACGTCGGTGTTCGACAACAACGTCACGCAGTGGAACGCGCCGCGCACGTTCCAGTTCTCGCTGCGGCTGCTGTTCTGAGCGGCCAATCATCGCGCCGCGCCAGTGGCGGCGGCCATGATTCCGATACAATGGCCAGCATGACGCGAATTACCCGCCGTGAGCTGTTCCGGATTGTGTCGTCCGCAGCGCCGGCGTTCTGGCTGGCCTCCGGCGCAGCCGCGCAGAACCAACTCGCTCTCAAACTCGAAACCGTCTCGTACGGGCTGAGCCTGCTCAGCGGCGCCGGAGGAAACATAGCCGTGCTCCGTTTCGGTGATGACGGACTGCTGCTGGTCGATAGCGGCCTCCCTCAGACCGCCGAAGCCGTGCAGCACCTGGCCCACACCGCTGGCCCGGGGCGCATCACGCACCTCATCAACACGCACTTCCATCTGGATCACGTCGGCGGCAATGAGCGACTGGCGCGCGCGGGCGCCCGCATGATCGCGCATTACAACGTCTTGAAGCGTCTCAGCACAACCCAGCACAACGCCTTCCTGAATCGCGATCTCCCGCCACTCGATCCCGCGGGCCGCCCGGACCACACGTTCGCGGACGGCGGGGCATTGACGCAAATCGGCGAGATTGTCATTTACCGGCACCTGCTACCCGCGCACACCGACGGCGACGCAACGGTCCAGTTCGTAAACGAGAACGTGTATCACACAGGCGATCTGTTCTTCAACGGCATGTACCCGTTCATCGACTACTCGGCCGACGGTTCCATCGAGGGCATGGTGGCGGCTGCGGATCTCATGATTAAGGCGGTGGACCGGAAGACGAAGATCATCCCCGGACACGGCCCTCTAGCCAGGCGAGACGACCTCCGCGCATTCCGCGACATGCTCGCCGGCGTGAACGACCGCGTGTCGAAGCTGGTGAGCGCCGGCCAGACCCTCGACCAGGTCGTGGCCGCCGAGCCCACCAAGCCCTACGACGACAAGTTCGACAAAGGCTTCCTGAAGCCCGCCGACTTCGTCCGTATGCTGTACTCCGGCAAGACCGCCAAGCGCGGCTAGGCGTCACCATCGACCATCGACCATCGGCCGCCTTTATCCCTCCCCCAGCAACTCCTTCAGCCGCGCATAGCCCGAGCGGCTGACCGGCAGCTTTGTGCCGTCGCCCAGCACCGCCACCCGGCTGTCTTTGGTGTAGGGTTCGATCTTGGCGATCCGCTCCAGGTTGACGATGTAGGAACGGTGAATCCGCACGAAGCGCGCCGGGTCGAGCGAAGTCTCCAGGTTCGAGATGGTCTCCTGCTTGAGATAGTTCTTTCCCTGGCTGCGCAGCAGGACGTAGTCGTCCTGCGCCTCGGCATAGTCGAGCCGCTCGCAGGGAATGATGTCCACCTTGGGACCGTCCCGAACCACGATGCGCTCCAGATACTGCGATGGTGCGCGCGCCGCGGCCGCCAGCTCGGAAGGAGGCGGCATCTTCGTTCCCAGGCGCTCCTTGGCGCGCTCGAGTGCGGCGTCGAACCGCACGGCGTCGAACGGCTTCAGCAGGTAGTCCACCGCGTGCACCTCGAATGCCCGCAGCGCGTACTGGTCGTAGGCGGTGAGGAAAACCACCGCCACGTCGGGGCCGATCAGCTCCAGCACCTCGAAGCCGTCGAGCTTGGGCATCTGCACGTCGAGGAACAGCAGGTCGGGATTCAATTCGGCGACGGCCTTCACGGCTTCAAATCCGTTGGCGCACTCGGCCACCACTTCCACCTCCGGGTGCGGCAGCAGCATCTCGTGCACCACTTGGCGCGCCAGCTCTTCGTCATCCACAATCACCGCGCGAATCACGTTCATTTCGTCTCCTCCTCTTCGGGCCGCCGCTGCGCCGCCACGCCAGTGGCCTCGGCCGGGAACCGCACGTCCACCCGGAACCGGTCTCCGATCTCCCGCACTTCCATGCTGGCGGCGTCTCCATAGCAGACCTCGAGCCGCTTGCGCACGTTCGCCAGTCCCACGCCGCCCCTCCCGCGCCGCGCGTCCTTATCGAATGTGTTTTCGACCCGGATCGCGACGCGCTCTCCCGCTCTCGAAATCGCGATGCGAATCGAAGAGCCCTCCACGCGGGTTGCCACGCCGTGGGTGACGGCATTCTCAACCAGGGGCTGCAACAGAAGCGGCGGCACCAGGCAGCCCGCGGCGCCCTCGGCCACCTCTTCTTCGACCTCGAGCCGCGAGCCAAACCGTATGTGCTGGATCGCCAGGAAGCTCCGCGCCAGGGCCAGCTCCTCGCCCAGCGGGATGCGCTCGCGGTCGCCCATCTTCAGGCTGCTGCGCAGGAAATCCGAGAGCAGCACGCACATTTCGCGCGCCTTGGCCGGGTCGGAGGCCGTCAGAGCGCTGATCGAGTTCAGGCTGTTGAACAGGAAGTGCGGATCGATCTGCGCCTTGAGCGCCCTCAGCTCCGCCTCGCGCGCCAGGATGCTGGCCTGCATGGCGCGCGCCTGCGCCTGGCGCGAAGTTTCGAAAGCCATGAGAGCGTAATGGAAAGCGGCGGCTAGATCGAACAGCAGGAACCCGGCCCCAAACAGGATGGGCCGCTCGCGGAGATACTGCGGTTCGAGACCCAGCCCCGAGGCCATCGCCCATCCGATCGCGCCCGCCCAAATCAAGCTGCTGACGCCGGCGGCCGCGTTGACGGTCACCAGCAGGTAGAAAATGGCGGAGGTCCTTAACGGCAGGAAGCGGCACAGATACCACGCCGAGAGGCATACAAAGGCGTAGATCCCGCCCAGCGGGACCATCAGCTCGCCGGCTTGGATCCAGGTGAAATCGCCGGTCGAGGCGAGCACGCCGGCCAGCAGCAGCACCAGCGGAATCCACGCCGCCAGGTACAGCGCCAGCTTTCGCGGATCGGCCAGAATCGGGTGCACGGAGCCTCAATTCTTGACGACTACGCCCCCGAATGTGGCGAATCCCTTGACGATCAGCTCCGGGACCGGCACGCCGCTCGGGGCGTCGGGATGCTCCGTTTCGTCGGTATAGCCTCCCAGGAGCGGAAGCCCGTCCAGAATGACCCGCCATGATCGCGGCACCCGGATCTCGATGCCGCCGAACATCGCGTTGGCATGCAAAACCGCCGGGCTGCCGACGATGGAAGCCTTGCGCAAATCGACCTGGTAGCCGCCGAAGACGGCCAGCACTTCGCCGCCCCGGAAGTCCTTCGCGTCGCTCTTGAGCTCGCCGCCGCCGAAGGCTGCAAACTGGTTCATGAGGTTGGCATCGGGGACCGGGGCTCCCGATGACTCCCTCGGAGGGCCTTCCAAGGTGCGCCAGACCAGCGTGATCCCGATCCCGATCAGCACCAGCGGCCACAGCGCGTGAAACGAAAAGCGCGCGTAGCCGAGGCGGTCGAGGACCAGCAGGATGCCGGCCGCGGTCAGGATGCCGCCCCAAACCCTGCCGCCGCTGGCGGTAGATCGCGACAGCGCCAGCAGGCCTCCGACGAGCAGCACGGCCGGCCAAAAGAAGGGAAAGATCTGCGCCTCGTCCAGGATACCCATGCGATCCAGCAGAAGGATCACTCCCACCGCGAGAACGATGCTCCCAAACGCCGCGCCCGCCCGCCTATGTCGCATAAACTGGCTCCCGTAAAGAGACTATCATCCCCCGGGCGCCCGGGAGCGGGCTTTTCGGCTAACGGCGGCGAAGAGTCGGTAAGTGGCGGTGGGTCGGGCCTCCGGCCTGTCAGCCGCGGCGCCGGACGGGCATCAGCGCATACGCCGCCGCCACCAGGACCGCACGCTCCATCGTCCCAAGGATCCCGAATTGGCCTCTTCCCGTCTCAGGCGGCGCCCGCTTGGAAGCATAGTGCGGCGGATCGCGGCGTTGCCAGTGCCAGCGGGGTAGGCAGAGGCTGTGGGACGAAAGGGTGTCGGTGGAATCAGGCGAAAGGGCCGGAGTTGCTGCCTCGGGGTCCTCGGGAGCAGCAGGACGACCCTCCGGGGCTGCAGGGCAGGCATTCAGGAGCCCCCGCGTCTCCGAGACAGACCCTTGTGGTACGCTAATCTCGGCCGCGAGGCCAAAAAGGGAACTGCGGCTGGATAATAGTGGTTTCGGCAGGGGCGATCATGCCGACCGCCCTCATGGAATGGCGTCTCATTGAAGACCTGGAGAGGCAGATGATTACGGACAGGATGCTCGGATTGCTAACACGCATCCCCGGCGCAAGAAGCTTGTGGTGCCGCTTTCCCATTGGGCCCGTGGACTTGAGAGTCCGCTTCGGAATCTGGAACAGACCCCACTATGCGTATGGCGTCTATTCGGCTGCCGATCTCGCTAAGCGCCTCGGTCTGAACGGGATTACCGTCATTGAAATGGGTGTGGCGGGCGGCGAGGGCCTGCTGTCGCTGGAGGAGATCGCGACCGCAGTCGGCACGGCGGCCGGCATCCAGATCGACGTCGTCGGCTTTGACAGCGGGGTGGGAATGCCACCGCCGGTCGACTACCGGGACCTGCCCCATGTCTGGAGTGAGGGTTTCTACAAGATGGACCAGGACAAACTCAAGGCCAAATTATCGAAGGCTGAGTTGGTCCTTGGAGAAATCCGCGAGACGATCCCTTCCTGGAAGGCCCGCTGCAGGTTCCCGATTGGGTTTGTGGCGTTTGATCTCGACTACTACACTTCCACGATGAGCGCTTTCGGTCTCTTTGACTCCCCAGGACGCGATTGCCACCTCCCGCGCGTTTATTGTTATTTCGACGACACGATATGGCCGGAACGAGCTTGCCATAACGAGTTCACCGGTGAACTGCTCGCGATTCGCGAATTCAACGAGGCCGGAGACAAAAAGATCTGTCCGCTCCATCTGCTTCGCCACATGCGCATCCATCCTGCCCCGTGGAACGACCAGATCTATGTCCTGCACGATTTCAAACACGCGCTGTATTGCAGGAACGTGACGCCTTCCGGTGAGACGTACAATCAGCTGCCCATCGTCGATTCCGGACGGTGAGGCGCTTCCGGCGCAGAGCGCGATGCTGAGCCGCGCGCCCGGGGGCGCGAGATCGAAGTTCGGCGCAGACCGGACACCCGCTCACGGCACAACCTGGACCTGTGTCGGCCCGGTCGCGATCTCCGCATTAGCGGCATCCCGGTACTTCAGCCGGTAGTACAACACTCTCTGAGAAATGGCGGGGATCACGATCATCCTCGGAGCCCCGGTGAATCCACTATAGTTCTCGCTCGCCCAATAGAACGGCGTGGTCTCGTTCACCCTGGCGCCCACGGCCTCGCAAGCCTCCTGGCGCGACGTGCAGTGGAAACCTGTGTCGTACCCAAACTCCACTACCACGTTGTTGGTCCCACTGGGAACCGCACCCACCGGAGTCAGCATCGGAATAAAGGTGCCCCGGTTGATGCTGTCCTTGGCGGGCCAGGGCGGGAGCTTCATGGCCATATTCTCAGTACGCATGCCGTCCAGCCAGCGCGCCAGGAAGAAGCCCCATTTTCCATCTGGACTCGCGTCCAGATGCTTGTATCCGTCATCCTCCCGACTACCAAATGGCTGCCCTAACAGGCGCTCGAACGAACCGTTGCGATCCTTGGCGAGAGTGATCCCCACCTGGGCAAACACGGGGCTCGTCGGAGATAAATCGTGCACGCACATGCCCACGTCCGTATTATCGGGGCAACTGAGCGTGCTGGTGCCGGGGCAGTTCATGTAGATGTCGTTCACGCCCGCGCCGGAATAACAGGATGAACCATAGCAGAATTTGTAATTGTCTCCAGACGTACTGGTGATAGGGCCGGGGCTGACATTGACGGCAGGCTTCCTGTCACAAACCGCCTCCGTGGGGAGGATCTTGGGATGCAAAACGGCAGTCGCCTTGTAGAGCGTTCCGCTCACCTGCGTCCAAGTCTGGGATGGAGGGTTATAAGTAAGCGCATCCAAAATCCAACTGTAGTCGCTTGCTTGAAGCTGGCCTGGGTGACTGTCCCCCGTCTGCCCTGGAAGATTCGCAAACGCTGGGCTCTCGTTAAGGATGTGCGCAGGGGCTCCTGCCATGTTTTCTGCCGCAGCATCGGGAACGCTGCCAGTAAAGCCCAAGTAGCAACCCCATCCAATACTACCCAAACCGCAACCAGCCGACACATCCCGAACGATGGTCAAATGGTTGGTGTCCGGGCCGGTGAACTGCGTGCCGTGCGTAGCCGGGATGAATTTCTTGTAGGTCATCGTTGTGTCTGCGCCGTTGGGGTCATCCAGGAAATCCCAGTAGGTATCGTTCCAACTGGTCTTGCTTGTGACAAGCGAAAGCGCCGCACAATTCGGATACACCACAGTCGTGGAGGAGTGGGAAGCGACCCCTGTGGCGTCGACCCCACGAAGGACGGTCCATTTACAGGAGGCGTTGGGATCCCCACACTCAGAGGCTTTGGACAGTAGTTGAACCCTCTCCGACTCGATCGTGAATATGTCACCAGGCTGTGCGGCCTGCATAGGACCAAGGAAGCCGTTTGCGCCGCGCAGAGTATTCTCCGCGGAGCAACTCGTGCTCGCCTTGTAAAGGTCGCCGGACACCAGTACCGATGAGCACCGATTCGTTCCTCCCGTAGTGGCCCTCCACTGAGACTGCACCGGCATAGGGCTCGGGCAGGTCGCATCGGTGCTCGGATCGATCCCGGCAGTTCCTAGCGCCTGAGCTAGTTCGGTTTGAATTGGTCCATTCCCACAGGTAGGCCCCCAGTACATATCCGAAGCGCTAATTTCCGCCCATCCACCAGTAGTTTCTCCCGAAGTTCCCCCTGTGTGCATTTTGCACCAGCGGTCTGGGTAGAAACTCAGGGTGGAGGTCGCCGCTATGAACTGCTTGGTTTGAACGTCAAAGATACCTTTGTAACCTGGTTGATCCTGGACACCGCCAGCCAGGAAATCAACGTGCAGGTATCGATTATCGATTAAGCCAGCTACAAGGAGCGTATTCCAGTAGGCTTCATGAGCCGCAAAATCAGAGGAAAACGCCGCCATCGCCGCGACAACGTCAGGCACTAGAGTAGTCACTGTTATGGGGGAGTACTGACCCTCTCGAGTAAAGCCCGTATCCAGGTTCTGCCCGGTATAGGTCGTCAGTACAATCGCTGTTTTGCCCGAGATGGGTATGCTGCCATATAGTTTTGTAGGGTCCGTCTTATCGAAGTTCGCCCCCGACGCTCCAGCATAACGCCAACCAGACGGAATCTGATATACAGTCGATACTACCGAATCGCCCGTAGCATCGTCGATCCAGTATCCAACGGCGCCACTGCTCCCGAACACGCAGCGATATCCGGAGCGAGTTGTGCCGTTGTAGGTCTGTGTAGCAAGCGCATTGGAGCAATTCTGCGCCGCCATCGTATGTTCTTCACCGGGCCAGGAGAGGCCCAAATTCACCGCCACATAATCCAAGCTGACCGTGTTGCTAGTGGTCGTAGACTTGCGAATCAGCAAGCCCCCGGTCGGCGCGTTCATCTCGACCGGATCGAGAAGGGACCCGATGACATCCGAGGAGGATTGCCACGATTGTTCCAGCGGAACCTCTGTTCCAACCCAGCACTGCGAACTGACCTGCGACCACGGCGCGCAGGTATTCAGGTTAACTGTCAGAATCGCACTCCGGCAGGTCGAGGCATCGGCGGTGAGGCACAGGTCGATGTTGTTGTCATTGCCTGATCCGGTCCCGCTGCCTTGGAGCGTGACTGTGATCCAGTCCATATCCCAGGGGCCTTCGTTATAGTTAGTGAAACCGCTCGGTACGTGGACGAATAGCCAGTTGTTATTGGCATCTCCGACATAGGATGCGGCGTTGGAGTCCGCCGTGGCGAGCGATACAGTGCTCGCGTTCGTCCACCCCGCACCAGGGGTTACAATCGTGGGAGCAACCAACCCCCCGTACGGACTACCGTCGAGCGCTTGGGCGTTGCTGATGCGGCGGACAAGAAGACCCGTGCGAGGGTCGATAATAACTTGCGTACTCGTCTTTTCAGGTGTCCGTTTAGCCCAGGTGGTCCCCGCTTCGATATTGGTGATCCAGCTCCTTCCCCTACGGAAGGCATAGTCAAGAACGACGTGCTTAGAGTTGGTGACGGTATCGACCCGGCGTTGCTGACCGGCATTTGGGCCAGAGGTCAGCACGATATAATCATTCACTGCAATTGTCTCGGCAACGGCAAACGTGACCGCCGTCCCGCTGATCGAAAGCGTGCCGTTGCCCGCCGTCGTTGGGTACGTGTAATCCATCGTCGGATACGCATATCGGCCCGGACGAGCGGGGTCCCGCGCAAACGGCTCGTTGTACATTGTCCCGAGTGCGATGTTCTGGGTCGTGAAGGTCCCGGTGGCCGTGTCGGACCCACAGGTGATCCGGTAGTAGTGGGGCGTGAGTACCTGAAGCGCACGGCTGTAGTACTTGCCGTCGGAGGCCATCTCCGCCGCCCGCTTGCCGATGACGAAGGTGCGCGCCCGCCCGTCGGCGATGTTCCCGGCACGGTTGTCGAGGTTCGCGCCGGAAAACAGGGCCGGGTCCACGTCATGGACGAGGGGCGTATAGGACGCCGACTCGCTCACTTCCATCATGCAGGCGGACGAATCGGGAGCGGTGTAGGCAATCACGGCCTGAGTCGGGGTGCTCCCCACAAGACGGATGTTGGTAACGGCCGCTTGCGCCGATGCCAGGCACAGCAGCGCCGGAAGAAGACTACGGCACATTCGCATTGCTATTCACCTCGATCTGGCGGGTTCCGCGCGCGGCGGCGCCCACCGGCTCCAACCTACTCCGCTGCTCTCTCCGCTGCCCTTTGTCAAAGCCTGCAAGTGATTGGCGACAATCCGGAAAAAGACTCCCCAATGTCGTGAATGGCGCCCTCAGCGGCCGCCTGACGCCTTTTCTGCAAGAACATATCCAAAGGCCAACCTGGCGGGCTGGGGCAGCACGAACTCAGCCTGGCCCTCGGGCGGCAGCAGCGCGATTTCCACCGCCTGGCCAGCGCCCCCGCGCGTCTGGGCCGGCCAGATGCCGCGCTTCATAACTGCCAGTTCCCGGAGCGTATACTCCTGCTGCCCGCCGCGTGCGGACGGTATCAGCACCCGCCAGGACGCCCAGGCTCCCTCAACAGGCTCCGGCGTCCACAGGCTGATGCCCAACCCCGAATATCCCTTTGCTTCCAGAGCCGACGGCCAGCCGATGCGCAGAGTGGCCGGCAGCCTGGTCCCCTGGCTCAACGTCACGACCTGTTCCCAAGCGCCCGTCCACTTGTCGAGCGGCCTGGCCGGCGCTGGCTGCTTTCCCGCCTCAACAACGGCCGCGCTCACATCGGCATACAGATACGACCAGGCCTGCCGCGACACGCCATAAACCGTGCCGGCGACGGCCAGCCACACCACCAATCCTGTGGCAGCCGACAACGCGACTCGCCTGCCCGCTCCTCCGTAGAGCCAAAACGCGCTGCGGCCCTTTTCGCGCAAGCTGCCGAAACCGACGGCAGCGACGGTCACCAGCGCAAAATGAATGCAGTGCGAGTAGCGAGGCTGCGCCTCCCACAACAGAACGATAGCGGCGGCGGCGAGCACAATACTCGCGGTCGGGAGGCACAAGCGCCAGGCCAGCGGCCAGCGGTTCAACGCGGCCATGAACCCGGCGATACACATCAAGAGGACCACAGGCGCGTAGGTCAATCGAAAGGCCATGGCGAGGAGCGCGGCAGTTCGATAGCCGCTTTCGTCAAGCCCTTCCTCCGCGGTGGCGCCGAAACCCAACGCGAAGAACTTCGACGCCTTCACCACAGGCACCACGCCAAACATAATCAAAGGCTTCCGGGCGGCTTCCGTCGCGAGCACCGACAACAGTAGCCTGTCCTTGCTCTGCGGAGCGCCGGCCACGTCGAGTTGCTCGTAACGGCCCAGATATTCACCCAGGGAAACAAGGTTCCATCCCCGGGTCACGTAGCCGAGTATGGGAGAGCGGATCCGGGTAACATCGTTGCCGCGCACCCAGGCGTCGAAATGACTCTTCGCGGGAAACCAAACCGCGGCCGCTAGAACTCCGGTCGCAACCATGGCCGCCAGACCGGCGCGCCTCGCCTTTGTCAGCGCAGACAGCGCGACTACGACGGCTCCGAGCGCGAGCAGGAACTCATCCTGGCCATTCCGCTGGATTCCCACCAGAATCAGGAGGCATCCCAGCGCCAAGCCTCTCCACAGCGCATCGCGCCACGGAGACGGGTGCTTCCGCAGTCCTCCCAGAATGAACCAGATCCCCACCACCAGGAAGAAGGTGCCGGGAATCTGGGGCGTGTAGCTCAGCACATCGAGCACGTGGTACGGGCAGATGGCGAGCAGCCATGCCGCCACGCGCGCGTATGCCGAGCCCACGAGCCGTCGCGCGATCAGAAACGTGAATACCAACGTTCCAGCGCCAAGGATCGCGTTCACAACGTGGACAGCCACAAGATCCGCGGCGCCGAAGAACACGCGCAGAGGATAGTAAAGTGGGAATGCGCGGTAGAGGTAGAGATAGTAGTCGTACCCCGAACTCAACCGCGCGAGGGTGGCGTGCGTCGGGCCTTCGCGGGCCAGCGTCGCCACGAAGTCGTGCATGAGCTTGTCGTCGTTGATGAGGGCATAACGCGGGAACACCGCCGCGACGGCGAGCCTCGTACCCACCCAAAACGCCGCCAGGAGCGCCACGAACCATAAGTCGCGCACCCACCGGACCGAAACCATGGACAGCCAGCATCCCACCAGGATCCCGACCATCCCAAAAATGCAGGCGGCGGCCAAAACCCACAGGGGCAACTCCCGGAAATGACGCAGCAGGCCGGCGAAGCAGCCCAGCATCCCGCTCGCAACGCCGAAAGCGGCCGCGGTTGTGAGCAGCGTCACGATGCACTCCGCCCAGGCGCTTGGAAGGCGCACCCGCTCACGCATTCGGAAACACCCGAATAGTTTCCACGATGAAGTAATGCGCATCGCGAATAGGGAGGAAACTGGTGTTGCTGCGCCCGCCGATCAGGACGAATCCGAGCACGCCGGCCCCCAGCACGCCCTCGACCGCAAGGACCAGCAGAGAGGCCAGAGCGTAAAGCGCCCATCCCGGCACTGCCAGCCCCGTACCCAATCGCAAGAAAAGCGTAGTCGCCATCAGAACGGCGGCCAGGCCCGACAAGCCGAGCCCGGCCAGCAAGAGACGCACGCTGACCACCTCTCCGTAAACCGAAAGCGCGCTCCAGCCGTGCACCACCAGGCCGGAGAATTTCATGCGCGAACGGCTCCGGAGGCGTCTATCGCGAGCCAAAGGGACGCTACTGTGCGCCAGCCCGGAATGGATGACCGCCGCGGCATAGTGGTTCCACAACTCCCAGACCACCATCAGACGCCGTAGCGCGGAGGAGGGCACTACGCTGAAGTTCCCCACCCGCACCGGCGCGCCCGTCAGCACCCGGTGCAGAGCGCGGTACAGGTGGTAGAACGCCCGGAAAGTCAGCGACTCCATGCGCCGGGCTCGCGCTCCGAAGACGATCTGGCGGTCGCGCTCCTGCCCCATCCGCTTTACCAGCGTCAGGACGTCTTCCGGCCGGTCCTCGCCGTCCGCGTCCATCACCACCACCGCGCGGCACGGTATGGTCTGCTGGACGTGGACTAGGCCGATCGCGATGGCGCGCTGGTGTCCCAGGTTGCGCGCCAGGCGCACGATTTCGATGCTCCGGATGTTTTCGAGCGGGCCCTCGGTCAGCCGGTCCGGAGGCGGCTCGGTGGAGGCGTCGTCCACCAATACCAACCGGGACTCCGGCGCGCACTGCCGCAAAGTCGCATCCAGCCTGGGGATCAGCAGGGCCACCGATTCCCAATCGTTAAAGACCGGCATCAGCACTACCAGCGAGCCCGTGGCCGCTTGCTCCGCGCTTCCTGGCGTCACCAATCCATGATACTCGTTGGACTCCTCGGTTGCCCTGCGGCAAGAGCGCCCGGCGCGGACGCAACTCGGAGTGCCCCGGATTCTTGACGGCTCTCCGCTAAACAGCGCGCAACCGTTTCTGTCAGCCGCGCTGCTGCAGATTCGCTTCCGGCCTGGGGATCAGCAGAGCCACCGACCCCCAATCGTTGAAGACCGGTATCAGCACTACCAGCGGGCCTGTGGCCGCCTGCTCCGCGCTTCCTGGCATCACCAATCCATGATACTCGTCGGACTCCTCCTTCGCCCCGCCAGCACGGCGCTCGGTGCGGCTGTCGTGTAAGACAGGAATACCTGGTTCCTGACACCAGCGCCCGCTGACGTCACAGAGGGACCACCTGTTGTCAGGACTCCTTGCGGCCAACATACAGGAGGTATGGACTCGTCCATCGATTCTCGGGGATCGGCACGACCCGCGACACGAGGTTGGCGACGATCTGCAGCTTCGGCAAGGCGCGGAGGAACCCGGTGGCGTCTCCATAGGGTAATGCAATGCCCAGATTCAGTCCTCCGTAGTAGGCGCAGTAGAGCCGATCGAGACCGGGCATCTCCAGCAGCGCCCGGAATTTGGGCATCCTCATGATCTCCAGGTTGTGCGCGGCCAACACTTCCGGAGCGCCCATGCGGCGGTAGATGCCGACGACATTGGGAATGATGATCACGAGAAACCCGCCTGGCTTCAGGATCTCGAGATGCGCCTCGATCGCCTCGCGGGGCTCGGAGAAGTGTTCGATCAGTCCTCCCGAATAGACGACATCATACGCCTCTGCGTGCGTGCGCCGGAAATCCGGAGCCAGGAAGTCCCCAAAGATGGAGCGGCTCTCGTCGAGTCCGAGTCGGGCGAACAGCTTGCGTTGCACGGCCAATCCGGCCTCGGAGAAATCGGCCCCGAAAACCTCGTAGTCGAAGTGCGCCTTCCAGAGCAGCAAGCTCCTTCCGGGCGCGCTCCCCAGCTCGATAATGCGCCTACCCCCTCCTCTGGGAAGAAAACGCGGCAGGACCTGCTTCCACAGAATGCGTGTGGATGGCGGCTCGAAAAGAAAGCGCTTGAAGCGATTCGGCTCTTCCTCCACATCCAAGCCTTCCCAAGCCTTATCCCAATACTGTTCGTCGGTGAGGCGTTCGTTCAAGTTCTCTCTAAGACTCCGGCAGGTTGCCGCCTCGGGCCAGGAGACTGCCGAGCTTCACCAGCCGCTCGCAGAACAGGTCGTGACTGTGGCACGATTCCACTTTGGCGCGCGCTTTCAGACCCATCCGCCGCGCCTTCTCCGGGTCGTCCCACAAGCTGCGAATCGCCGCCCGGAGCGCGTCCACGTCTCCCGGGGGAACTACCAGACCGTCCACTCCGTTTTCGAAGTACTCGGGCGCCGCCACGTCGTCGGCACAGACCACCGCAAGCCGGTGCCACATGGCATTGAGAAAGGTCCCCTCTCCGCCGCCCCTTATGCGCCGCCCCACCAGTGGAACAACTACCAGCCGTGCGCCCGCCAGCAAGCGGCGGAAGTGCGGCTCCCGCGCTTGGACCACCACCACGTTCCTCGGGACGTCGCCAGCCGTGAGCGCAGGGTCCGTCGTGGACAACACCACCGCAATGTCCAGCCCTTCCACCGCCTGAAACAGCGTCTTGTAGTCTCGTTCCGAATCTCCGCCCGCAAAGACGTAGTCGCCTCGTAGCAACTGCTCTTCCTCGGGATCCTTGGAATGGTTCACTTGGTACGGTATGACCACAAACCGCTCAACGGGCAGACTCAACTCATTGGCATAGCCCAGACCGCTGCGGCGAGACCACACCACGCAGGCTTCCGCCGCTCCGGCCGCCCGGCGCAGAAGCCTCCTCTTCAGGGCTGAGCTGGGGTAAAGGTGCAGGTCCATCCAGACCACCCGCCCCCTTGTCGGCAACCACGACCGGAGTATCAAAAACAGCAGCGACGCGCGCTCGTAGGCGATCAGTCCGCATGACCTCTCCCGCCGGCTCAGTCGCCACAATCGCCAGGCCAGCCACACATCCGAGGCTGCTGCCGCCGCAGCGCCAAGCAGCCACAGCCGCCGCACGCGCTGCGCCACGGCCGCCAGCCACGCAGTGCGCCTCACCTGTTGCACCTGCTGGGCGAACTTCGAGTCGTCCCACGACTGGTTGGAGTACAGGCCACCCTCGGGCGGCACCAGCCCCTCCAGGTCCAGTGAGTCCAGCAACCGGACTTCCCTCCACTCGGGATGGTAGCTACGCATCGTTTCCGGCTGGCCGCTTGGCAACTGTTGCGTCTCCGATGACATGCGCTCCTCTGCTCAACGGCCGGCCATTCTAACTGGAATTTCCATTCTGAACTCCCGGGTCCTGTTCAGTATACAACCAGCCGCCATCCTCTTATCCTGCGACGTGCACCCGTTCCGCCAGGGCGGTCTGTTGCTGATGGCTGATGGCCGATGCCTGACGACCACAACCTGCACATCAACTCCCTTTCCTGTTAGAGTGATGAGACTAGTGGTTCGTCCCGCAGCAAATCCAGCGGCCCGTCCGCCGGCCGCCGGCCGTCTGGCGCGCGGTTCGGTTCTCCGCACGGTGCACCAGTTCGCCTTGGTCGGCGTCTCCTTCGCCATGATGCCGTTCATGGTTCACACGCTGGGGGACCACTATTTCGGCATGTGGGCGCTGGTGGGGACATTCGTCAGCTTCACCGGTTTTCTCGATTTCGGCCTCTCGCAGGCCGTGACGCGCTTCCTTGCGGCCGGGCTGGGATCGGGCGACGAAGAGCAGTGCAACCGCGTCTTCAACACGGCGCTGGCGTGGTACGTCGCCGTCGGTGCGCTGGTCCTGGCAGCCGGGTGCGCCGCCGCCGTCCTGATCCCTTTCTGGCCCGGCCTCAAAGACGCCGCGCTCCTGGCAAAAGTAGTTCTGATCTTCAGCATGAGCGTGGCGATCAGCTTCCCCCTACGGGTCTTCGTGGGCATTCTGAACGCCCATTTGAGCTTCGACAAGACGGCGGCCCTCGACCTGACCACGCTCTTGCTGCGAACGATTGTGGCGGTCATCGTCCTCAAGAAAGGCTACGGAGTCGTCGGACTGGCGCTGGCGACGTTCCTCTCCGGCATCCCGTCCTTTGTCCTGAGCATCCACTTCTCGCACAAGGAGCTGCCCTTCCTGCGCCTGCACCATGCCTACCGGCTGCGCGCGGCCGCGCGGGAACTGTTCTCTTACAGCTCGTTCAGCTTCGTCGCGCAGATCGCCGAGGTGGTGCGGATTCAGACCGCTGCCGTCGTAGTGGCCAGCTTCCTGGGACTGTCCGCCGTCACGCACTACCGCGTGGCGGGCAACATGGCGTCGTATATCGGGGATCTGATGACGGCGCTTCTCGGCGTCTTCGTGCCCGTGTTCAGCCAGCAGGCCGGAGCGCGCGACTACGACGCGATCCGCAGGACGTTCTTCTTCGTCAACAAGCTTTCGGTGGCGGTGTCGTCCTTTCTCGCCTTTGGACTGATCGCCTGGGGCAAGCCGTTTATCGTCCGCTGGATGGGGCCGCGGTATGTGGACTCCTACGAATGCCTGCTGTGGCTGGCGCTGGCGTACCTGATCGCGCTCTTGCAGAACCCCTCGGTGAGCCTGTTGTACGGCCTCGCCAAGCATCGGTGGTTCGCGACGTTCGGCGTCATGGAGGGCGTGCTCAACGTCGGACTCTCCTTGGTAATGGTGCCACGCTACGGCATCAAGGGCGCTGCTTTGGCCGCGCTGGTGGCGGCTGGGGCGATCCGGCTGCTCATTCAGCCGGTCTATGTCTGCCGCGTCGCGGGCGTGCCCCTGGCGACGTATCTGAAGCGGGAAGGCTTGAACATCGCCACCGTAGCCGCCGCGCTCCTGGTTCCGGCGCTGGTGACGAGAGCGGTTGCGGGCCCGGACTACAGGCGGCTGGTGGCGACCGGTGTGGTGTCGCTGGTCTGCTACGCCGTGCCGGTCTGGTATTTCCTGTTCACACCCGCCGAGCGGCGCACGCTGCTGAACGCAGTCCCGCGGAGGCCTGCTTCGACGGCCGCTCAGGCTTGAGCAATGTGGCGTACGCTTTAGAGGCTGCTGAAAAAGTCCCTGGGCAAGCTGAAGCATGCCCCACGTGCGGCTACAAGTCATTGGTTTGCCATGTGGGATAAGCTTCAGCTTGTCCTCTCCCAACCCCTGAGGGGACTTTTTCAGCAGCCTCTTTAGCGTGCGGCGGCGAACTTCAGTTCGCCGTTCAACGGGCTGAAGCCCGCGGCTGCACGCTAGAAGCGTGCGCCACGTTACAATGACCCCGATGCCCGCCGGATTGGAAACGGTGGTGGCCGTCGCCAGAAGCCTCCAGCCCGCATACGCAACGCTGGAGCGGCCTGTTGCGGCGCCGGAGCTGCCCTCGGGGTGCGCGCCCACGGTGGCGCTGGCCGCGCTGCGCGATCTTTTCTCGACCTGGGGCCTGGATCGGGAACGCGCCGGAACGCCGCAGTGGAACCCGCTCGGCGCGCTGATCCCGCCGGGCGCCCGCGTGGTGCTCAAGCCGAACTGGGTGCTTCACCGCAACGAGTCCGGCGCCGGCTTGGATTGCCTGGTGACCCACCCGAGCGTCATCGAGGCGGCGCTGGAGTACGTCGCGCTGGCGCAGCCTTCCGAAGTAACGATCGGCGACGCGCCGTTGCAGGGCTGCGATTTTCAGGCTCTCATGAGCGCTTGCGGAATCGAGGCTATCGCCAGCCGCCTCCGCGATCGCGGGCTCCCCGTGCGGATCGCCGACTTCCGTCGCACCATCCTGCACGGCAGGGGCTTCGGCGATGCGCGCAGCGAGGATTGCCGCGATCTGGCCGGCTATGTCCTGTTCGATCTGGCGGAGCAAAGCCTGCTCGATCCGCTGGCCGCCGACGCGCGCAAGTTCCGTGTCACCATGTACGACCCGGCCCTGCTCCTCCGGACGCACGCGCCGGGCAGGCACCAGTACCTGATAGCCCGCGAGGTCATCGCGGCGGACGTAGTGGTGAATCTGCCGAAACTCAAGTCGCACAAGAAGGCGTGCATCACGGGCGCGCTCAAGAACCTGGTCGGCATCAACGGCAATAAGGAATTCCTGCCCCACCACCGCAAGGGCGGCTCGGACGCCGGCGGCGACTGCTACCCCGGTCACTCCTGGCTGAAGAGCCGGGCCGAAGACCTGCTGGACGCCGCCAACGGCCGGCCGGAGGGCTGGCCGCGCCGGTCGCTCGGCAAGGCCGCCGAACTGGCCGCCCGAAGCGCGCGCTGGCTCGGCGCCGACGACAACCTGGAGGGCTCCTGGTACGGCAACGATACGGTCTGGCGCATGTGTCTCGACCTGCAAAGAGTGCTGCGTTACGGACGGCTGGACGGCTGCCTCGACGCGGCCGCCCAGCGCACGGTGATCACGCTGACCGACGCCATCATCGGCGGCGAGGGCGAAGGGCCGCTGGCCAACACTCCCATTGCCTCGGGCTTCCTCACCGGGGCGCTGAATCCGGCCGCCGCCGAGTGGGTGCACGCGCGCCTCATGGGTTTCGATCCGCGCCGGATTCCCCTGGTCAGGGAGGCCTTCGGGGATTTCTCCTATCCGCTGGCGTCCTTCAGCCCCGCCGACATTCGCGTCGCTGTGGGGCAGGCGGTTTCGCCTGCCTCCGACATCCGGCCGCCGTCCGGAGTGGCCTTCCGCCCGGCGGAGGGATGGCGCGGGCGATGTGAGCTGGAGGCGAGGTGAGCGCCGCACTATTCGTCTTCGGCGCGGCCTTCGTTCTTTATGTGATGCTCGGCTACCCCGCCCTGCTCGCGATCCTGGCGCGGCTCCGGCCGGCGCCCGTCGCGGCGCGGCCGCAGTCGAAGCGCGTAACCGTTCTGTTGCCGGTGCACAACGGCGCGGCGTGGATCGAAGCGAAGCTGCGTTCGCTCCTGGCGCTCGATTATTCCCGCGAGTTGGTGCAGGTTGTCGTGATCTCGGACGGCTCCGACGACGGGACCGAGGAGATCGCCCGTGCGTTCGCATCCCAGGGAGTCGAGCTGTTCTCGCTTCCGAGGGCCGGAAAAATGGTCGCGCTGAACGAGGGCATGCGGCACGCCACCGGCGAGATTCTGCTCTTCACTGACGTGCGCCAGGAACTGGATCGGGCCAGCCTTCGCAGCCTGGTCGCCTGCTTCGCGGATCCGAAGGTCGGTGTGGTGAGCGGAGAACTCGTAATCCGCCAGGGCCGCACGCTCGAAGAAGTGAACGTGGGGGCCTACTGGCGCTACGAGAAGTGGATCCGCAAGCATCAGAGCAGGCTCGATTCGCTCATGGGTGCAACCGGCTGCATCTATGCGATGCGCGCCAGCCTGGCCGCGCCCCTCGCGCCGGACACGATTCTGGACGACGTGATGCTGCCGCTGGGCGCGTTCTTCCAGGGCTACCGCTTGATCCTCGACGAAGGCGCGCGCGCCTATGACGACCCGACCTCGCTCCGCTCCGAGTTTCGCCGCAAGGTGCGCACCCTGGCCGGCGTCTACCAGACCATCGGCCGGGTTCCGCAACTGCTGGGCCCCCGGAACCGCATGTGGATTCACTTCGTGTCTCACAAGCTGGGGCGGCTGCTCCTGCCGTGGGCGATGCTCCTGATCCTGGCCGGCAGCTTCGGGCTTCCTGGAGTGTGGCGAACACTGGCCCTGGCCGGGCAGGCCGCGTTCTCTGTGTTGATTCTGCTGGACTTGGCGCTTAGCGACTCTTCGCCGCTCAAACGGGTTACCGCTCCTGCGCGGACGGTTTTTGTACTCCTGGCTGCGGCGTTCTGCGCCGTCTTCTATCTGCTGCTGCCCCGGCAGCCCCTCTGGCAGCCTACCGGGTCGCCCACGGCGCGGGCCGGCCGCTGAGCACTATAGACAACTAAAGCTTGGCGATACCAGGTGGCCGATTAGTTGAAAAGACCGAGATCGATCGCGTCAGCCATCGCGCGATAGCCAGCATCGTTGGGATGGAGATGGTCTCGCGAGGCAAAGCGTGGCAACAGTCTGCTCGGGTGATCCGGATCGCGCAAAACCGCGTCGAAATCTATCACGCCATCGAACGCACCGCTGGTCCGGATCCATTTATTTACCGTCTGCCGAATTGCTTCCTTGGATTCCGAGTAGTAGCCAGGAAGATCCATACCTTCAAAAGGACTGATCGTGGCGCCAATCAGCTTCACCCCGCGACCGTGAGTACGGGAAATCAATTGGCGATAGGCGTCGATCAAGTCCTCAGGAGTGCGAACATCGGCTGGATCGGCGAGGTAGTTCCCGCCCAGCTTTGCGCCTGGGAAACCGATGTCATTGATCCCTTCGAGCAGCACGATGTGCGTCACGCCTGGTAGCGCCAGTACGTCCCGGTCGAAGCGAGCCAAGGCGCTCACACCTAGGCCGAAACTAGAGCCGTCGTCCAGCAGCCGGTTACCGGCTATGCCCTCATTGACCACCGCCACCCTGGCGCCTTCGGGCGTCTTTCCCAGACGACGGATGAGATCGCTCGGCCAATTGTGGTCCGCATCCACGGTGGACCCATCACCGTCGACGATGGAATCTCCAAACGCCACCACCAGCCGCTGGGATGGACGAGCGGGAACGAGCACGGCACTGACCAGGATTGACGACTCAGACACAAATCCAGCTTCTATGTTCTCCGCACGAGTATGGTCGCCACGTTGCGAGGCCACTGCGCGCTTGAGCGCGAGCGCATGCACCGTTGGGGTGGCGACGCGTTTGGGGAAATAGAGGCTTATGCTGATCTCGGCTCCGAAAGTGACAGGAAAGGCGACCGGGTCACTGAGGACCGGCGCCCCCGCGGGGATCGTGACCGAATTGTGCCGCCCGAAAGTGACAGTCTGAATCGAGCCTGGTCTGACGCTCGTCGAGTCGTTCGGCACCGCAACAGTCGCCGAGCCAACGAGGAGAGGTGCGGAGCCGTATTCGTTAGAAAGGCGAAGGCAGATCTGGGATCCTCCGATGGATACCCGCACGCGCTCACGCACGGTCTGGTCTTCGATCTTGAACAGCGGCTCGGCTGGATCGGGCGCCGCTGACTGTGGGCTGGCCGCCCAAGTGGCGATCCAGGCATTTCGCGGAGCCCCAGCGAGATGGGGAACAAACAGAAGGAAGCAGACGAGGGCACAGTTCCGCAATTCATTCATGCGGGCCTATTTCATCGCCGAATAATCCGCCGGGCGCATGTAAATCGTGTCCACATTTTCTATCAACTTTTCGGCCCGCTCGGATTTCACATACTCTTGAAACGCCGGGTCGGCATGAAACGCGTCCCAATTCTTTTTCCCTTCGTCCCGGCTGGCATGAGCCACGATGTAGACGAATGTGTTGTCCCAAGGCCCTCCCTCGGGTACCCAGTAACCGACAACGTTGAGATGGTGTTTGGCTTGTAGCTTTGAAGCGCCGCGAAAACGCGACTCGAGAGCCGGCACTTTGCCCGGAACGGCATGATAAACGTTAAGCTCGAAGACGCGATTGCTATCGGCCCTCACTTGGGCCAAGTGCGTCAAGCGGGCAGTAATGAGCGATCCAGCAGCGAAGGAAACCAAGGCGGCGGCGCCAACAATCCGTCCTTTGAATTTCCGCCGGTTGAGCAATTCCAGGGCTGGTTTATGGTTCATCTTCATCGGTTCATTCTCCTTCGTGGGAGTTCTGGCGCTGGCGCTCGTCCCGGATTCTGCGGAGCGCTTCCTCGGATTCGGCGGAGGTCAGGCGCTTGCCGGTGTGGAACACCCAGACGCCGCGCTCCTTTTCGAGAGGGCTGACAGCGCGCTTAGGCCGCAGGATGACCTCGTCCCCCTGAACCATAAGTTCGAAAGTGTCGCCGACGGAGAGATGCAGGTCGTCCCGGAGGGCCTGGGGAAGCAGTACGCGGCCCGCTCGGTCAAGGCGCACCTTGTTTCGCACACTGCCATTATAAAATGGCATCACCCATTCTATAAATGGCATCCGGCACGAGTTACCGGCAGCCACGCTGGCGGGATCCGCGGCCAAGAGCCACAATGCCGAAGGTGCGGCTCCGCCATATCGGTGATAGGATAGGGTTTCGACCGAGGAAGGAGCATCACGTTGGCTGGGAAGGATAACGTTCAGATCGCGCCCGCAGACGGAAAGTTGGGGGTGCTGATTCCCGGAATCGGGGCGGTGACCACGACCCTCATCGCGGGAGTCGAAGCCATACGGCGCGGCATCGGGAAACCGATCGGTTCTCTCACCCAGATGGCGACCATCCGCCTGGGAAAGCGCACCGACGGGCGGACGCCCAAGATCAGCGACTTCGTCCCCCTGGCGGGCCTGGACGACCTGGTGTTCGGCGGCTGGGACATCTTCGAGGACAACGGCTACGAATCGGCTGTCAACGCAGGCGTTCTGGAGCGCCCGTTGCTCGACCAGCTCAAGGAGCCGCTCTCGGCCATCCGGCCCATGAAGGCCGTCTTCTTCCCCGAGTACGTCAAGCGCCTGAACGGCCCCAACATCAAGCAGGGCGGCACGAAGATGGATAAGGCGCTGGCGGTCATCGACGACATCGAGCAGTTCCGTAAGTCCAGCGGCGCCTCGAGGCTGGTCATGATCTGGTGCGGCTCGACCGAGGTGTTTCACCGGGCGGCCGCCGTCCACCAGTCGCTGAAAGACTTCGAGTGCGGCCTGGCAAAGGACGACCCGGACATCTCCGCCAGCCAGATTTACGCCTACGCCGCGTTGAAGTCCGGCGTGCCGCACGCCAACGGCGCGCCGCACCTGACCACGGATTGCCCGGCCCTGCTCGAGCTGGCGCGCGAGAGGTGCGCGCCGGTCGCCGGCAAGGACTTCAAGACCGGCCAGACCTTCATGAAGACGCTGCTGGCGCCGGGCCTGAAGGCGCGCATGTTGGGCGTGGCCGGATGGTTCTCGACCAACATCCTGGGCAACCGCGACGGCGAGGTGCTGGACGATCCGGGTTCCTTCAAGTCCAAGGAGGAAACCAAGCTTTCGGTGCTCCAGCAGATCCTCCAGCCGGACCTTTACCCCACGCTCTACAAGGACCTCTACCACGCGGTGCGGATCAACTACTACCCGCCGCGCGGAGACGCCAAAGAGGGCTGGGACAACATCGACATTTTCGGGTGGCTCGGCTACCCGATGCAGATCAAGATCGACTTTCTGTGCCGCGATTCCATCCTGGCGGCCCCGGTCGCGCTCGATATCGTGCTGTTCCTCGACCTGGCGCAGCGCGCGGGCATGAAGGGGATACAGGAGTGGCTTTCGTTCTACTTCAAAGGGCCGATGACAGCGCCCGGGCTTTATCCCGAACACGACATTTTCATCCAACTCATGAAGCTCAAGAATACGCTTCGCTGGATGCGGGGCGAGGACCTGATCACCCATCTCGGCTTGGAGTATTACGACTAGCGACTAGGCCATGAACAACGGATCGAACGGGGCCGCCGCCCCCCGCAAAGTACTTGTCATTGGCGGCACGCTGTTCATAGGACGCGCGTTGGTGGCCGAACTGCTCAAGGCCGGCCACGAGGTCTGGGTGTTGCACCGCAAGCCTGCGCACGACCTGGGCAAACGGGTCGGGAGCCTGGTGGCCGACCGCAACGACGCCGACCAGATGCGCCGCGTCCTGGCCGGCACGCGCTTCGACGTCGTCTTCGACAACGTGTACGACTGGGAGCGTGGCACCACGGCCGCCCAGGTGGAGGCTACGGCGCGGGCCTGCAGCGGCGCGCTGCACCGCTACGTGTTCATGTCGAGTGTGGCGGCGTACGGGGACGGTCTGAATCACCACGAGGGCGACGCCCTGGCCCAGGACGACCACCCCGACGCCTACGTTCGCAACAAGGCCATGAGCGAGCGCGCGCTGTTCCGCCTTCACCAGCGGGTTGGGTTGCCGGTGGTGACCATCCGGCCGCCGTTCATCTACGGCCCGGGAAACCCGTTCTACCGCGAAGCGTTTTTCTGGGACCGGATGCGGGACAACCGCCCCATCATCCTGCCCGGCGATGGCCGCCGCCTGATGCAGTTCATCTACATCAAGGATCTGGTGACGTCCTGCATGGCCGTGATGGAGGAGCCGAACGCGGTGGGCCACGCTTTCAACATCGCCAACCCTCGGGCCATCACGCAGGCCGAGGCGGTGCAGGCTTTCGCCGACGCTGCAGGGAAGAAGTTCGCAGTGGCGCGCGTTCCGCGCGAGCGCGTCTACCATCTGGGCGGCCATCCCATGGGCCCGCGCCTCTATTTCGGGTTCTACTTCGACGTGCCGCCGATCACCCTGATCGTCACCAAGGCGCAGCGGGTGATCGCCTTCAAGCCGACCGACCTGCTGGCCGGGCTGAAGGAGACCTACCGCTGGTACCTCCGCCACCACGAGCGCAAGGACCTCGACTATTCCTTCGAGGACCGGCTCATGGTGCCGCCCGCGCAGGCTACCCTGCATGCGGGCGCCAGCGCCGCGGCGCATTAGGCGCACGCTCAGCGTGGTGCACGCTTCAGAGGCTGCTGAAAAAGTCCCTGGGCAAGCTGAAGCATCCCCACGTGCGGCCGCAAGTCATTGGTTTGCCATGTGGGATAAGCTTCAGCTTGTCCTCTCCCAACCCCTGAGAGGACTTTTTCAGCAGCCTCTTCAGCGTGCCGTGTCGGCACTCTCTCGAAAATGGGACGGGTGGATTGCGGGTCTGGAGACCCGCCGCAGGCGTCCAGGTCCGGCGGGTTCATTTTCGTCATCGGCTGAGCGCCGAAACGCGCATGGTTACTCGTGCCGACCCCTGGCGTCGAGATGAGTCTCGACGCGGCACGCAGGAGTGCGTGCGCCACAAAGCCCTGTCTATATCGGCCAGTCGGTCGGCTCGGCGGTCGAGACTTCGAGCCAGCCTTCCGGCGGCGCCGCGTCCACGGGCAGGCCGTCCTTCCAAAGCGAGATTTGCAGTTGAAGGGACTGGCCGCGCGGGACCGCCAGCGCCCGCAGGGAGAGCCGGATCTCGAGCACCTTGCGGAAGGCAGCCTCGACCGCCGACGCGCCGCTGCGCGCGTCCGCCAGGCGGACTTGCCGGGCTTCGACTCCGCTATCGCTGAACCCTAAGGCGAGGTAGCTTTCCCGGGATGCCTCGCTCACCGGCCGCAGCGTGAGGTGCGCGTCCAGGTTGGCCAGCGAGGCCCCAGCGTCGAAATCGATCCGCAAATACAGGTTCTGGCCGTCGCTGCCGTAGAAAAGTTCCTGGATGAGGAACCGCTTGCCGTGCATCGCGCCGGAGCGCCGGTCCACGCGATAGACGCCGGCGCCGAGCCACTCGAAGTACGAGGTAACCTCGCCGTCGATGACCGCCCGGATGGGACCCGCCGGCGGCGTGTGCAGCGCCTTCACCGCCTGCTTGAGGATGGGGCGGGAAAGCTCTTCGGGGGGCGCCAGGCCGAGCGCGCGGTACACGTTGGCGAGGTGCAGGCGGTACAACTCGTCGAACTCCGCGCGGAATGCCGAGTGGTGCTCGGGGCCGTACCACCAGCACCAGTCGCTGCCCTCGGCGATCATCAACTCCTCGAACGCCAGTTGGCGGGCCTCGGCCGAAACACCGGGACCGGCGGCGGACTGATCGTAGGTTTGGCGGGCGCGCGCCAGGTATTCCCAGGCGCGGTTGTCTTCTTCGGCTCCGATCCAGACGTCGAAATTCGCGCCGATCCAGGAGCCCGGAAAAATGTGGCCGAGCGGCTGCGCCTCCACCTTGGCCAGCCCTTCGCTCATGGTGAGAGCGCCAATCTGCGGGTCGGCCGCGATCCGGGCGTAGAGCTCGCGGAGAAAGCGACGACCGTTGCATTCGTAGTATTCCCAGGCGTTCTCGCCATCCAGGATGATGGGCACGAAGGCGTCGCGGCCGCTGGTGAGAATGCCCCGGCAGTTCTCGCGGATGCGGTCCAGAAAGTCCCGCGCCGCCTCGGCCGCGCCCACGCGCTGGTAGACGAAGCCGATGAGGTCGCTCAAGTAGTGATCGCGGAACACGAGGGCGATCTCGCGGCCCTCGCGCCGCCAGCGGTAGGGCCGGTAGGTGTCTTCGACGCCGGCGGTGCGCTGGAGCGTGCGGCTGAGGACCCCGTTGTCGCTGCCGGCCCAGGTGAAGCCCGCCTCGGCGGCGATGGCCAGCGCCTCATCCGACACCGAGCCTTCCGACGGCCAAAGACCCACCGGCGTCGTGCCGAAACGCCGGGCGCAGAACTCCCGCGCGCGGTCGAGTTGCGTGCGCGCGTCCTGCGGGTACCGGAAGCGAGGCGGCAGAGGCACGTAGGGATGCGAAACGCTGGCAATGTTCGAGTCGCATAGCAGCGGCAGGATGGGATGGTAGAACGGGGTGGTCGAGATCTCGATCTGGCCGCTCGAGGCGAACTTCTGGTAGGCCGGAATCACCCGCCCCAGGAGCTCCGCCTGCTTGCGCGCGAGAAACGCCTGGTCGTCGGGCGTGTAATCGCGGCCGCGCTGCACCAGGTCGCAGACATCGGGGGCCTCCGTCAAAACGTCCTCGTCGAACCAGGCCAGTTGCGAGAGCACCTGAAGGTCCCGCAGCGCGGCGGTCGGAAAGAGCCGCAGGGCGCGTTGCGGGTTCGAGTCCGCCGCCGCCCAGGCCTGGCAGAACTCGGCGTAGCGTGGAAAGCGGGCGATCGTCGGCGGAGGGCACGGCATCAGCATGTTCCGCAGCAGGAACTCCGTTTCGGGGGGCTCCAGAGTCTCGGCGGGTTTCAGCGCCACTCGAAGAAACGGGTCCACGGCCTGGCCGGCAGCGTATTCCTCCACCTGCAACATCATCGATGGAACCAGGTTGAAGGTCTGGTGCACCGACGGGAACTGCTCGAGCACTTGCACCATGCCGTAATAATCCTTGAGCGCGTGCAGCCGCGTCCAAGGCATCCTGTACTCGCCCGAGATCAGATCCTTGTAGAACGGCTGATGCATGTGCCAGAGGAAGCACAGGTGGATTTTGGGCATGGCGACTTAGGGGCACTCGGCGCCCCAGCACCGAACCACGAGCGTGAGCGAGTGGACCGCTCCCTGACGGCCGCGGTTCGGTGCTGTTGTGCGGCTCACCGCGGAACCGCCTGGTACGGACGCAGGTCCGGCGCCGTCTGGAAGACGGGGGCGAGCGTCCGCGCGGCCGCATCGAAGGTGGTGAACGGCCGCAGCCCCAGGATCAGCTCGATGGTCCGCAGCACCGAGAGGGTGTTGTACATGCTGTGGTCGGCCGCCCCGCGCTTGACGTAGGGCGAGATGACGAGCGCCGGCACGCGGTCCTTCGCGGCGGCGTCAACCACAAAAACGGCGGTGGCCGGCCAGAAGCGGCTGCGTGTGATGCCCTCCACGATCATCCCCAGGGCGGCGTCGTTATCGGCCACGCCGGCGGAGTCGCGGTCGTTGGCCAGGCGCAGGAGCATGAGCTGCGGCATCTGGCCTGTCTTCTCGAACGCCGCCAGGTCGGCGAGGAACGCGCGCGCGCGGCCGGTGTCGGGATAGGCGGGATCGTAGCCGCGGTACTGCAGATCGGTCCCCCGGTTCAGAATGGGATCGCGAACGGCCTGGACCTGGATGCCGCCGGCGACCTCCTTCAGCGGACGATTCGAGACGAAGAAGCCGTAATTACGCACGGTCAGGCCTGCCATGCCCGCGTTGGTCCAGAGATAGCCCGACGGCGGAACGGCCGCCGGATCGCCGCCCTCGAATTCGCCGTCGTCCAGGTGCAGGCGTAGACGGTTCGGCGCGAGCTTCTGAACGAAGTCAGAGGCGATGGCGGCGGTGGACCAGTCCTGGCCGGCAACGCTGTCGCCGAGTGCGTAGAAGTTGTCGAGCCCAACGAATTCCCGGGCCAGCTTGTGCTGGTTGGGCGTGACCCGCTCGTCGCGGTCCGCGCCGCCTTCCTTGACGATGTAGACCACGTGAGCGATGGGCGGGGGATTGCCGGGACGCGAAGGGATTGGGCTGCCGGGTCCGGTGCCCGCGTCCTCGAGCTGCGTGTCCCGGTACGGCGAATTCTCCAGAACGGTTTCGGAGTAAGCGGCGATCTGTTCCTCGTCCGGCGCATCGATGAAGGAGGCCGAGTTGCCGAGCCCGTTCAGGACCACCAGGCGATTGCCGGCGAGAGCGCGGACCGCGGTCGGATAGCGGCCCGTGGGAATGAAGCCCAGCGGCCGCGAGAACGCGCGGGAGACGTCGGCCACTGCGACCGCGTTGGCGTCCGAGCAGGCAATGTACAGGCGCTTGCCATCCGGTGTCAGCGCGAGCGCGCTGGGCGTCATGCCCGTCGGCTGTCCGGCCGTCATCGCCACGTTGATGGTCTCGACGACCGCGAGATCCTGGCCCGCGGTGACGCCGACGACGAACACATTGTTGGTGTTCGCGGCGGCAACGAACAGGCGCGCCACCCACGCGGGCTTCTCCTCGGAAGGCTCGTAAGACGGCGCGCCGGGAAGCCACGCCAGGTCCGTTGGATGCGCTCCCAGGCCGATCTTGCCGATGAGCGAGCCATTCGCGGTTTCGTGATGATATACCGATCCATCCGCCCAACTGGAAATAAACAGCGACTTGCCGTCGGGATCGAACAGAATGCGGTAGGGCCGCCGGCCGGTGGCGAAACGCTCGATCACCGCGCCCGATTGCGGGTTGATGACGACGATCGAATCGCGGAACAAATCGGCGGCGTAGAGCAGGTGCCCGGCGGGATCGAAGGTCACGTCGCCGATGAAGTCCTTCGGCTCAACCCGAAACGTGCGCGCGGGCGCCAGCGCGCCTGCGGCGAACGTGAACTCGAAAACCGCCGATTCGGAACCTCCGCCGACATAAACGCGATCGCCCTTGGGAGAAAACACGAGGCCTAGCCAGGCGTCCGCTACCGGCGTGCGCCCGATCTCGCGGCCGCTGGCGGCTTCGAGCACGCTGATCGAGGGCGGCGCGAGGCCGCCGTTCAGAACCAGCACGTACTTGCCGTCGGGCGAGACCGCGGCCGACATCGGCAGAGTCGAGAGCGGTGTCTCATGGCCGGCGGGACGCAGGCGCCAGCCGTTGTTCAACACGTCCTGCTGCGCCGCAAGCGGAGCGGCCACCAGCAGCAAGGCAAGAGCGAAACGGGATTTCATTCGGAGAACCTTTGAGCGATCGGGAAGCGGCGGCCGATGCCGAAAGCCTTGCTGGTGACCTTCAGGCCCGGCGCCGCCTGCTGGCGTTTGTACTCGTTGCGATCCACGGTGTTCACAATCCCCTTGACGAAATCGAGCGTGAGGCCCAGCTTGGCGGCGATCTGCCCAGGCGACTCGTACTCCTCAACGTAGCACCGCAGAACCTCGTCGAGCACTTCGTAGGGCGGCAGCGAGTCCGTGTCCTTCTGGTCGGGCCGTAGCTCGGCCGAAGGAGGCTTTTCGAACACGCTCTCCGGGATGGCGCCGGGGTGGCGGCCATTGGCCACTCGCGCCAACTGGTAGACCAGGGTCTTGGGGACATCGCTGATGACCGCGAGGCCGCCGCACATGTCGCCGTAAAGCGTGCAATACCCGACCGCCAGCTCGCTCTTGTTGCCCGTGGTCAGGACCAGACAGCCGTATTTGTTCGAGAGCGCCATCAGCAGTGCGCCGCGGATTCGCGCTTGCAGGTTCTCCTCGGCCACCCCGGGCGCCGAGCCGGCGAATAGTGGCGCCAGCGTTTCGAGGTACTTCTCGTAAACTGGCCCGATCGGGGCGACCTCAAAGCGGATGCCGAAGTTGCGGGCGAGGGCGCACGCGTCCGTGAGGCTGCCTTCGGAGGAGTACGGCCCCGGCATTCCGACCCCCATCACGTTCTCCGCGCCCACCGCGTCCACGGCAATGGCGGCCGTGAGCGAGGAATCGATGCCGCCCGAGAGGCCGACGAGCGCCTGGCGGAACCCGCACTTGTGCAGGTAATCGCGGGTGCCCAGGACCAGCGCCTCGTAAACCGCGGCGCACTCGTCATCGAGATCGGCGTGCGCATCGCCCGCGCCGGCTTCGGTATCGACGATCGCCAGGTCCTCCCGAAAGGAGGCGCAGGAAGCGATGACGCGCGCCTGGGCGTCCAGGGCGAAACTGGAGCCGTCGAAGACGAGCGAGTCGTTGCCGCCCACCTGGTTCACGTACACCACCGGCAGTCCGAAGCGGCGCGCGGTGTTGGCGAAGATCTCGCGGCGCTGCACGCGCTTGTGCATGTGATAGGGCGAGGCGTTGATACTGATGAGAATGTGCGCCCCGGCGCGCGCCATGTCTTCGACCGGGTCCTGGCGGTAGAGGCGGCGCTCCCAGAACTGCTTGTCGTTCCAGGCGTCCTCGCAAATGGTAAGCGCCACTTGGCGGCCGCGGAACGGGAACAACGACTCGCGCTCGCCGGGAACGAAATAGCGCGCCTCGTCGAAGACGTCGTAGGTGGGCAGCAGCATTTTCGTCTGGCGGAAGACGATCTCGCCGCGCTCGATGACGGCCGCGCAGTTGGCCGCGCGCTTGCCGGTGGGCGAGTGCGACCGGCCGACGTAGCCGCAGACAATCCCCAGATCGAGGCCGGCGGTCTCGCTCGCCAGCCTCTGCAACTGTTCCTCGGTGCGGTCGAGAAAGCTCTCCTTTTCGACCAGGTCGCGGGGCGGGTAGCCGCAGATCGCGAGCTCAGGAAAGACCGCCAGTTCGGCGCCGCGCTCGGCGGCCTCGCGCGCTGTGCGCAGGACGAGGCCGGTGTTTCCATCGAGGTGGCCGACGGTCGTATTGATCTGCGCTAGGGCGATCCGCATCTGAACTTTTATTGTAACGAGGGGCAGCGGCGTAGCGGCGGAATTGGGTTCGTTTTGGCGTGTCGGAGAAGGGCTTGCCAGGGTGGCGGTGGGCCGGAAATGGGTTCGTTTTGTCATTTCGCTGCCGGTGTGCCCAGGGGTAGGCGAAACCGCCTGCCCCACGAAAGGAACGTAGCGCGAGCGGAGGTGGAGAGGCGAGGTTGGGCGGACGCAAGTTGATGAGGGCTAAGGGCGGAAAGTGTTTGAGGAAGCCGTCACCTTATTCTCTGGAACGTTGCGGCGATTGTGCGCTATAATCTCCGCATAGGGTGCGGCGAATGTATATCCACGAGCTTCCAGATTGGCCACGGTTCCACTGGAACCGGGAGCAACTCGCCGAGAGCTTGGCCTCAGTTCGCCATCGGCAGGGCCGACTGATCGGCCACATGGAGGCCCTCGGGTTCAAACTGCGGCAGGAGGCCGTCCTCCAAACACTGACCGCCGATGTTCTCAAAAGCAGCGAGATCGAGGGGGAAAGGCTGGACGCCGAACAGGTCCGGTCGTCGATCGCCAGGCGTTTAGGCATAGACATCGGCGCGCTCAAGCCGGCGGACCGCAACGTTGAGGGCGTGGTTGAGATGATGCTCGACGCCACGCGCCGGTATGACCAGCCGCTCACTGCCGAACGCCTGTTCGCGTGGCACGCGTCCCTGTTTCCCACCGGGCGCAGCGGCATGACCAGAATCAGGGCCGGGGCCTGGCGCGGCGACAGCACGGGACCGATGCAGGTGGTTTCCGGTCCGGTTGGAAAGGAGCACGTCCATTTCGAAGCGCCGAGGGCGGATCGGCTGAGAGCGGAGGTTGGGGCGTTCCTGGATTGGTTCGAGGGAGATCCTGGTATCGATCCTGTGCTGAAGGCCGGGCTGGCGCATGTTTGGTTTGTGACGATTCACCCGTTCGACGACGGCAACGGCCGCGTAGCACGCGCCATCGCCGATATGGCTCTAGCGCGCTCGGAGAACAGCTCGCAGCGATTCTATAGCATGTCGGCGCAGATTGGGCTGGAGCGCAAGGCCTACTACGACATTCTGGAGACGACGCAGCAAGGAACGATGGACATCACGCCGTGGATGGACTGGTTCCTGGATTGCTTGGGGCGTGCGATCGACGGCGCGCGGACAGCGCTCGGCGCGGTTCTGGCCAAGGCGCGTTTTTGGGAGCGCATTCAGGGTATCCAGCTCAACGATCGCCAGCGTCTCGTGGTCAACCGCCTGCTGGACGGCTTCGGGGGCAAGCTTACGACATCGAAATACGCGAAGCTCTCGAAGTGTTCGCAGGACACGGCGCTTCGCGACATTCTGGCGCTGGTCGGGCGGGGGATTCTGGTGCGCAACCCCGAGGGAGGGCGGAGTACGAGCTACTCGCTGGCCGGGGAGCCGGAGGGCGGGTGATGGCGCGCGCTGCCGGCTACCGCGTGGGGCAGGCCGTTTGGCTGGCCTGCGGTGGCCGGCATGCGCTGATCGATGGGATGGCGGCGTTACATCCACTCGGTCCGCGTCGTTGGGGAGGAATTGGTGTGGCGCATCGCGTTGACCCGGCGCGTTGCTCTGCCCTCACATTTCAGAAGGAAGCACAGGGCGTTCGACGTCAACTTGCTATGATTGCTGCGGGCCGAGAGGTGTTCCGTCGCGCCTCGGAAACGATGACCCTGTAGCCCGCGTGGTGATCCAACGCCTGCTTATGAAAGCACTCCGGCCTGCTCCGCGCCCTTACGCTTCGGGTATAAGTACCAGCCCAGCAGCACCGCGAAGAGGGCCCCGGGCACCGCAAAGGATATTGCCGGGGTAAGGTCGCCTGCGAAACCCTTTGCGACGGGCACCACGATCATTGCGATCACCTCGATACTGATCAGAATCAGCACAACACTGAGGACCGGCGCAAGCGTGAAGCCCATTTCTTTCCGCTGAAGCAGCATGACCGCGGCAATCACCAGCGCGGGCAAGAGAAAACAAAGATCCAGCACGTGAATCGGGTCGGTAAACTGTCCCGCGGCGGCGGCACCGGCCGGGATTTGCCCGGCACGGATCGCCAGCACGATTTCCTTCAACTCATGCGCCCCCGCGAAGAGAGACAGCAGAATGAAGGCTGCTGCGATCGATCTGCGCGGAGCGCCAGGACTATAGGTCTTCGCAATCTCGACCGGCACGAGGAATTTCCGCACACCCATCAGGCCGTAGAAGCTGAGGCCCATCACGGCACAGTAGGCGGGGAACATCGCATTGAAGTGAACGTCAAACACATAGATCGGGAAATTGTAGCAAAGATACCCCAGCGTGCCGGCCCAGACAAGCAGTGCGCAAAGAGACCCCCGCCTAGCGAGCACCGTTGTAACAACGAGCGTCGGCAGAATCAGGCACAGGTCGAGGATGTCGCTCACCACAGCACCCGCCACGGATGCGGGTTTCTCTCGCCAGTAAATGCCTGGCCAAAAAACCGAGAGGCCAGTGACTGCAAGGACTATGCAAAGAGGCACACTGATCCACAACAGGAATGAGCGCAGTTTCTGGTTCATGACCTGACTCCCGAATGGAACACGCCCGAGCCCCAGGTGTGAATCGCATTGCGACCTCCAGTTCCTCGGACCCTAGTTCGGCTCCGTTCTAACATGGAGACGGAGATCAGGGCCGAATATTACAGCCGGGGCGGGATGCGTTTCTCGACGTGGTTGGTTGAGGACGGAAGGGTTCGCCATGGCAAAACTGGAGCCGATCAGGAGCGAAGGTAGCCCAGAGCATGGGTACTGAGAAACGCGCTCGCCGCCGGGGATCCGCTTTCCGAATGAGCGCATAGTCACCTACCCTGACCTGTGCTGGTCGTGGATCTCCGTCTCGCCAACAACTGGAAATGGGCGGCTGTTAACTCAGCGCCCACGGGCGGAGCCATTGCCCCGCGTCCGAGCTATCCCCCGATCGAATACATCGGCCGAGGCGGCGCGACGAAGCGGGCGGTGTTGATCTCGTGGCCCTCCCACTTGGCACGCACATTGGCCCGCACCGCCTGCGCGATCTCGTCGTCGGAAGCGCCGCCGCGCAGCAGGGCCCTGACGTCCGTCTCCTCGATGGCAAACAGGCAATAGCGCAGATGGCCGTCGGCGGTCAGGCGGATGCGGTTGCACTTGAGGCAAAACGGCCGGCTCACCGAGGCGATGAAACCGATGCGGCCGATGCCGTCGGCGTAGCGGTATTCGGTAGCCGGAGCGCGCGGATCCTCGGCCGGAATCTCTAGGAGCGGCGCGATCTCACGCGAAAGCTGCGCGACGATTTCGTCGGCCGTCAGCACGCTGCCACGGTCCCAGATGCCCTGCGCGTCGAGCGGCATGAACTCGATGAAGCGCACCTCCATCCCATTCTCGCGGCCGAACCGCGCCAGCGGAACGATGTCCGGCTCGGTCAGCCCCTTCACCGCGACGGCGTTGATCTTGATAGGGTCGAAGCCGAGACTGCGGCAGGCGGCGATGCCGGCCAGGACCCGGCCGAGCTCGTCGCGCCGCGTGATGCGGAGGAAGCGCTCGCGGTCGAGCGTGTCCAGGTGGATGTTGATGCGCCGCAGGCCGGCCTCGTAAAGCGCCGGCGCCAGGTCCTCGAGCAGCACGCCGTTGGTGGTCAGCGCCAGGTCCGCGATCCCGGGAATGGCAGCCAGGCGCCGCACCAGGTCCGGCAGATCCCTTCGCACCAGCGGCTCGCCGCCGGTGATACGCACCCTGCTTACGCCCAGCCCGGCGGCGATGCGCACGAAGCGCTCGATCTCCTCGTAACTCAGGATCTCGGCGCGCGCGACGTAGGCGGGGTCGCGCTCGGGCATGCAGTAGAAGCAGCGGATGTTGCAGCGGTCGGTAACGCTGACGCGGAGGCTGTTGTGCGAGCGGCCGAAGGTATCGAGCAGCCCGGTCGTCATCGGGATGTCACCCCAGAGCCAGCATCCTCTCGAGCGGAACCAGCGCCCTGGCGGCGATGTCCTCGGGAACTTCGACGCGCGGCGAGAGAGTGAGCAGGCAGTCGCGCAGCTTCTCCAGCGTGTTGAGCTTCATGTACTGGCACTCGCTGCAATTGCAGTTGTCGTTGGGCACGAAGTAGAAGCGCTTGTGCGGGGCGAGTTTCTCGAGCGAGTGCGCGACGCCGCTCTCGGTCATGACGATGAACTCGTCCGCCGGGGCCTCGACGCAGTACCGGATGATGGCGGTTGTGGAGCCGATGAAATGGGCCTGGTCGAGCACCTCGGGCGGGCACTCGGGATGCGCCGCGACGAGCGCGTCGGGGTGCGCGGCGCGAGCCTCGGCCACCCGGCGCGCATTGAAGGTCGCATGGACGATGCAGGTCCCCTGCCAGATCTTCATGTTCTGGCGGCCGGTTTGCTTCTGGACATAGCTGCCCAGGTTCCGGTCGGGCAGGAACAGGACCGTCTTCTCGGGCGGGATCGAATTCACCACCTGGACGGCGTTGCGCGAGGTGCAGAGGATGTCGCTCTCCGCCTTCACCTCGATCGAGGTGTTGATGTAGCTCACGATCGCGTGATCGGGATGCTGGCGGCGGTAGGCGCGGACGGGTTCGACGGCGCAGCTTTCGACCAGGCTGCAACTGGCGGCGCGATCGGGGACGACGACGATGCGGCTCGGATTGAGCACCTTGGCGGTCTCCGCCATGAACCACACGCCGCAGAAGGCGATCACGTCGCCCTCGAACTGGCGGGCCTTGCGGGCCAGTTCGAGGCTGTCGCCCACGCAGTCGGCCAGGTCCTGGATCTCCGGCTCCTGGTAGTGGTGCGCCAGCAGGATGGCCCGGCGCGCGCGCTTCAGGTCCAGGATCTCTTCGGCCAGTGTTGCGGTTGCCAGCATGGAGGAACTAGTTCCATTGTAACAGCGGGCTTGCGCAGGCAAGGTGCGCGCGATGGGCTCGGGCGAGCTACTTCCGTTCAGCCGGAGGAGGCTTCGCCGCGGGGGGCTTGCCGGGCGCGGGCTCGCCCTGGGTTCCGGTCCTGCTCAGGATGACGGTATCTACGCGGCGGTTGTGCGCGCGGTGCTCCTCGGTGTCGTTGTCTTCGACCGGATGGATGTCGGCGTAGCCCACAACAGCCAGTTGGTACTCGGACACCGCGAATCGGGTCGTCAGTAGTTCGAGCATCGCGATGGCGCGCGCCGAGGAGAGTTCCCAGTTGTTGTGGAAGCGCGAATTGTGAATTGGGACCGCGTCCGTGTTTCCCTCCAGGCGCACCGAGTTGGGGAGCCGCTTGATGGTCTCCGCGATCTTGCCGATGCTCGAGTAAGCCGCGGGGTTCACCGCGTCGTCCCCCGTGGCGAAGAAGGCGGCCTCGGTCATGCTCACGATGAGGCCGCGCGCCTCGAGCCGGATCTGCAGCTTGCCGGCGGCGATCTCCTGCTTCAGTTCCGAGTCCAGGTATTGCATGGAGGGGAGCAGGTCCACCACCACGAGGTCCTCTTTCGCAACTTTGGAAAGTTCCGTTTTGGCGCCTCCCGGGCCCTTCTTCATCGCATTGCCGACGCCCTTGTCGTCCACCGTGCCTCCCAGGACCGCCGCGACGGCGGCGGTGACGCGGCCCTCCGTGAGCGCCTTGGTCACGCTGTCGGAGACCTGCTTGGCGCGGGACTTATCCGACTGGGAGGAGGCGAACATCACCACGAAGAAGGCGAACATCAGGGTGATGAAGTCGGAGTAGGAGACCAGCCAGCGCTCGTGGTTGGCGTGCTCTTCGTGTTTGGCTTTGCGGCTCATTGCGGCCCTGCCGGGGCGGCTCCCGCGGCAGCGGGCGTGGCGGCGGGCGGCGCGGCCGCGGCGGCGCCGGCTTTCTCCTTGGCAGGCTTTGCGGGCTTCGCCTGAACAGGCTCCAGGTAGGCCTCCAGCTTGGTGCGGATCAGCTTGGGATTCAGTCCCTCGACGATACCGGCAACCCCCTCCAGCATCAGCTCTTTGATCTGCATGGCCGCCTGAGTGCGGGCCTTGATCTTGGTGCCCACCGGCAGGAAGAGGATGTTAGCCGAGGCGACGCCGTAGATGGTGGCCACGAACGCCACCGCGATACCGCGCCCGACTTCGTCGATGTTGGCCAGGTTCTTCATGACCTGGATCAGCCCCAGCACGGCCCCGATGATGCCGATGGTCGGCGAGTACCCGCCGGCCGCTTCGAAGACTTTGGCCTCCATCTCGGCGCGGCGCTCCTCGACGGCCATTTCGAGCTCCATCATTTTGTGGATTTCCTGGAGGTCGGTGCCGTCGACAGCCAGGTTCAGCGCTTTGCGGAGGAACTTGTCCGGAGCGGTCGCGGCGTCCTGCTCGAGCGACACGATGCCATTCTTGCGGGCCTTGGTGGCATAGCCGATGATCTCCTCGATCACCGCGTTGGGCGCCTGCTGCTTCTCCATGAAGACTGAAACCACGGCCCTGAGGGCGCGCACCAGCACCGCGAGCGGCGTGGTGATCATCACCGCTCCGATCGTCCCGCCGAAGACGATCAAGGCGGCGGTGGGCTGAAGAATCTCCTTGATGCTCCCGCCTTCGAGGGTCATCCCGGTGATGATCCCGCCGATAGACAGAACCAGCCCGCCCACGGTGGCCAGGTCGATCTTGGTTCCAACCGTGCGCGGCGCGGCCGGCTTGGCCTTGTCCGCCTTTCCCGCTTTCTTCGGTTTCTCGGCTTGCTCCGCCATGCTCTGCTCCGCGGATCAGCGCTCCGGGGCCGAAGGGCCCGCTTCGGATGCCAACAGCCATTCGGCGGCGGGCTGCGAGATCGCGCGCCGGAACTCCAGGACGCGGCTCACCACCTCTTCCGCGGATTCGCGAACCATGAACTGGTGCCCCGTGGTCAGGTTGATCACCGTATCCGGCGTGATTTCCACGTGCTCGATGAGGTCCGGATTCAGCAGGAACGGACCCCCTTTGAGCCGGGTAAGCCGGATCATGGCCGCAGACCTCCCTGATGCGGCATATCGACGGCGGGGCCGCGGGTTTGAGTGCTTCCGGCGGCGCTGGAACCGCGGTAACGTGCCGATAAGTCTGATTGATGGCAGAGATCACGCCAGCTTGGCTGGGAGACGGGACCGCCGCGGCGGCCGCCAGGATCCTGGCGGCGCTCAGGACGGGCGAGGCCCGGAGCATCGCCTCGGAGCTGGATCGGGCGGCGGAAATCTGCCGCACCCCGCCGCGCGATCCCGGCGCCGCGGAACGCTGCGAGGTGCTCGACGCCATCGTCCGGGAACTGCGCGATGCGGTGGGCCGGCGCGGCGCGGAAGCCGGCCTGGAGGCGCACACCTGTCTGCTGAACCACCTGGCCGGTCTCTAGCGAGCGCTGAGAAAGTCCTCGCGGGGGCTCGGAGAAGACAAGCTGAAGCTTGTCCTACAGGGGCAAATCCATGACTCCGAGCCGCACATAGGGCATGCTTCAGCTTGCCCTGGAGACTTTTCGGCCGGGGTGCGCGAAATCGCGGCCCCGGCGCTATTTCAGGAGATCGAGGATCGCGGCCAGCTCGTCGCGGACCGCCTGCCACTCGGCTGGCTGCGGCGGAAAGAGCTCCGGTTGCGCGGGTTTGGGGGCGCGCGAGTGGGCTTCGGCGGCCGGCGTGCGGCCGCGGCGCCCGGTCTTGGCTTGCGATTCCAGATGGCGGCGAGCCCCCTCGATCGTGAACCGCTTCTCGTAGAGGAGCTGCTTGATCTGAAGCAGCAGCTCGACGTCTTTGCGCCGGTAGAAGCGGTGCCCGGCGCCGGATTTGTTGGGCGCCAGCCCTGGAAACTCGGCCTCCCAATAGCGGAGAACGTAGGGCTGAACCCCCACCAGGCGGCTGACTTCGCCGATGCGGAAGTACAGCTTCTGCGGAATCGCGGGCGCGAGCTCCGTGCTGATTTCAGGCTGGTTCATGGCCGGACAAACAGGGACCAAGGCCATACTATGTGCAAACGGTGGCTGGCGTCAACCGGCGTATTCCGGTCTTTTGCGCTCCCGGCTCAGGCGAACGCCCGATGCGGCCCGCCGATAAGAATGCCGTACTGTGTGAACGGGGGTCTCCATGCTCAGAGCAATCCTGATCTCGCCGGACCGCGATCTGTCGGAGCAACTGGCCGCGGCGGCCGGCCGGAACAACCAGGTCGGCATCGCCCGCGCCTTCGAGCGCTATCCGGCGGATCACGAGCTCCCGCGCATCATTCGTGCGCACGCGCCGCAGATCCTCTTCGTCGATGTGGGCAACCTGCCGGACGCGCTGCGGCTGGCCGCCGCGATCAATGAGGCCGCTCCCGGGATGCAGATCGTGGCCTTCGACCGCGCTTGCGCCCCCGCTACGCTGCTCGACCTCATGCGGGCCGGCATCCGCGAGTTTGTGGCCGTGCCGGACGCTCTGGGCGAGTTGGGGAACGCGCTCGGCCGCGTGGCGGCGGCCCTCGAGCGGACGCCGGCGCACGTCCCGGTCACGGAAGAGGTGATCGCTTTCCTGCCGGCCAAGCCCGGCGTGGGATGCTCGACGGTGGCGCTCAACACCAGCGTCGCTCTGGCCGCCCAACCGGCGACCCGCGTCCTGCTGGCGGATTTCGATCTGAACTGCGGCATCATCGCGTTTCTGCTGCACCTCGATTTCGACCGCTCGCTGGTGGACGCCGCCGAGCACGCTCCGCAGCTCGACGAGGATCTCTGACCCAAGCTGGTCGCGAAGGCGCGCGGCCTGGACGTGCTGCCCGCCGGGCCGATCCGGCCCGGATTCCGCATCGAGCTGCCCGCCTTGCGGTATCTGCTGGAGTTCGCGCGCCGCAACTACGACGTCGTCTGCGCGGACCTCTCGGGCCTGATGGAGCGCTACTCGGTGGAGCTGATGCAGGAAGCCAAGCGCATCTACCTGGTTTGCACGCCGGAGCTTCCGGCGCTGCACCTGGCGCGCCAGAAACTGGAGTACCTGCGCACTCTCGACCTGGAGCCGCGCGTGTCGCTGCTGCTCAACCGCGCGCAGAAGCGCGCGCTGGTCTCGAGCGCGGATATCGAGAAGCTGATCGGCCTCCCGGTGGCGATCGAGATTCCGAACGACTACCGCGGCGTGCACACCGCGCTGCAGGAGGCCCGGCCGGTCGATCCGGGCTCCGAAATCGGGAAGCGCTTCACGGAGCTGGCCCGCCGCATCCTCTCGAAAACGCCCGGCGCAAAACCCGCGCACCGCTTCGTCGAGTACTTCTCAATGAGCCCGGCGCGCTACTCGTTCGGAACCACAAAGACCGGATAGCGCCCGCCGGTTTCGCCGGTGACGCCGCCGGCAGGGTTATTTCCGGCTTATTCTTAGCGACTTGCACCTTCGTGCCTCAACGTCCGCACGCCGGCAGCCCCTATCGTGGAAGCAATCCGGCCGTCGGGCGCGGCCGGGTTGCCGGGGCTGCGGGCCTGTCTGTGGAGGACATCGCCCCGCAGCCTTCGGCGGAACTGCGCGCCCGATCTCGCTACAATGAAGGTCTTCCATCGCCCGTGTCCATCCGAATCGGCGTCCATCCCGTGCTCGAAGCGCTGCGCGCGCGGCATCCCATGAACCGCGTGCTGGTCGCCAAAGGCGCTTCAGGAGCGCGGGTGCAGGAGATCGTCGCCCTATGCCGCGAGCTGGCGGTCCCGGTGCGTTTTGAGCCCCGGGAGGCGCTAGACCGGCTGGCCGGCTCGGCCGCGCACCAGGGCGTGGTGGCGCTGGGCGCCGCCGGCCCGCACGCCGAACTCGAGGATCTGCTCGCGGACGCGAAGCTGCTCGTCGTCCTGGATGGAATCGAAGACCCCCACAATCTCGGCGCCATCGTCCGCACCGCCCACGCCGCCGGCGCCGCCGCGGTGGTGATCCCGGAGCGCCGCGCGGCCGGCCTGACGGAGACGGTGGCCAAGGCCGCCGCCGGCGCGCTCGAACACCTGCCGGTGGCGCGCGTGACCAACGTAAGCCGTACGCTCGAGATGCTCAAGGCTCGCGGCTTCTGGATCTACGGCCTGGACGAGCGGGGCGCCCAGGACTACGACCGCGCCGACTACGCCCTGCCCACCGTATTCGTTCTAGGAGGCGAGGGCAAGGGCCTGCACGAGCTGGTCAAGAAACACTGCGACCTTCTGGTGCGGATTCCCCTGGCGGGACGGATCTCGTCGCTGAACGTTTCCGTGGCGGCCGGCATCGTGCTGTTCGATTGGAAGCGGCGTCACTCGATGGCGTAGGGACCCGGCTCTTCGACCTTGACCGGCCGATCGTCGCGCGCGACGGCGCGGACGACGACTTCGACGGCGGCCGGCTGGTCGCTCATCTGCCAGTGGATCTCGGACTCGGCGCCGGGGTCGAACGGATCTTCCTCGATCTTGCCGCGCTGCCGGCTGACGACCTGGCCATCCACGCCCGTCACCTCAAAAATCAGCACCAGGTTGGGGATGGCGCGCTGGCCGGAGTTCACGATGCGGCCGTCGATCGAGATCAGCCGATCCGAGCTCGAGCGGTGGACCGCAATCTCGACGACCTTGATGGTGGGAGCTTCCTTCTTCGAATTCCCCGCGGCCAGCGCCAGCAGGGGGGCCAGCAAGAGGACGAGACGGCGAGTCGCTGCCATGGGAGTCACCAGTGTAGCGCCCTTGGAGCCCGCAGCCTACCTGCCGGGCCGCACCCGCCGCTCCGCTTCCATCAGATTCATGAGGATGTCGTTGATGCGGGTCAGGTGGCCTTCGCCCTTGGATTTCAACCACGCGAGCACTTCCCCGTCCAGACGCACGCTCACCGCCACCTTGCGCGGCCGGGCATCGCGCAGTCGCACCATCTTCGCCAACTGCGCGTCGGTCAGGCGCGGAATGTCGTCGAACCGAATGCGCGAGTCGTCCCCTGCGGCCTGGCGCCCGGCCAAGCGGCGCAGTGCCTGCCGCTCCTTTTCAGTCCATTGCCTGTTCTCGATATCTTCGGATCTCATGCTTTTCAGCCGCGCGGGCCGAGACGATGCGGGTGATTTCTTCGCCACGATAGTCCTCCCGGTACACGTGAACGACCAGCAGCACGGCGGCCGCCCCGGGTTCGGCTGGGCCTCACCAATCGCGTGCCAGCGTCGTTCTTCCGTCTTGCTGTCGATGCGGTCCGCGTAGACGAGGCAGCGTTCGTCCTCGAACACCAGGGCTGCCAGCTCGAACGAGATCCCGCCGTGTTTCCGCTGGTTCCGAAGGTTCTTCGCTTCGTCCCACTCGTAACGCATCGCGTATATACTTAGTGTACTAGATGGTGCAGGGCTGCTGCCAACCGATCGATGTTTGCCCGACAATCTGATGACTGACACTCGGGCGCGGCGCGGCTTCCGAGTTGGGTGTGATTCGGCCGGGTGGCGTGGAGTAGGGAGGCGACTGGTCGCAAGGGCTGATACGATGACGCCATGTCCTCCTATCGGCAACAAACGCCAGAAGAGCTACAGATCGAACTCGGCAAGCTCGACGCGGCCATGCAAACGGGCAGCTGGGATAGAAAGGCAGCGTGTGCGCTCCAGACCCAGGTGATTCTCAACGAGCTGGCCAGGAGAGATCAAGACCAGCAGACGGAGGAGATGCGGAGTCTGAACGAGAAAATGGTCGTCTACACGAAGTGGATGACCGGGCTGACTATCGCCATCACCCTTATGACCCTCGTCATGCTGAGCCTCACGCTTTACATGGCGTTTTGGAAGCCGTGAACACAGTCACCCATTACGCGATTCCGCTGACGGCCGACAGCCGACGGCGCCCCGCCCCCTCAGAACATATACAGCGGAGTCCCCGCGGCCGGCGGCTCCTCGCCGGCGCCAACCGTCACTTCCTCGCCTTCCTTGGCCGCTTCCTTGACCGGGCGGCAGTAGATCCCCGCTTCGCCCACGTAGATCTCGAGGTCGGCCGGGCGCGGCAGCGAGCCCTGGATCAGCGCCTCCGAAAGCGGATCCTCGATGTACTTCTGCAAGGCGCGGCGCAGCGGCCGGGCGCCGAAGCTGCGGTCGTTGCAGGTCTTCTCGAGGATGTACTTGGAGGCCTCTGGCGTCAGGCGCATCTTGATCTGCTTGGCCACCAGGTTCTGGTTGATCTGGTCCACCAGCAGGCCGATGATCTGGATCAGGTCGTCGTCGGTGAGCGACTGGAACAGGATCACTTCGTCCAGCCGGTTCAGGAACTCCGGGTTGAAGGCGCGCTTCACTTCGGCCATCACCATGTCCTCGACCTTCTGCGGGATGCCCTCGCCCACCGGGGCTGAGAAGCCCATGCCGCCCTTCTTCTCCAGGAAGCGGGCGCCCAGGTTGGAGGTCATGATGATGATGGTGTTCTTGAAATCGACCGTGTTGCCGATGCCGTCGGTCAATTGGCCGTCCTCGAAGACCTGCAGCAGGATGTTGTAGACATCCGGGTGCGCCTTCTCGATTTCGTCGAGCAGGATCACGGAGTAGGGCTGGCGCTTCACGCGCTCGGTCAACTGGCCGCCCTCTTCATAGCCCACGTAGCCGGGAGGCGATCCGATGAGCTTGGAGACCGAGTGCTTCTCCATGAACTCGGACATGTCGAAACGCACCAGCGATTTCTCGCTCGCGAACAGGAACTCGGCCAGCGCGCGGGCGACTTCAGTCTTGCCGACGCCGGTCGGTCCGAGGAACAGGAACGAGCCCGCCGGCCGCTTGGGAGATTTCAACCCGGCGCGGGAGCGGCGGATGGCGCGGGACAGCGCGCTGATGGCGCGCTCCTGGCTGATCACGCGCTTGTGCAGCTCCTCTTCTATGCGCAGCAGCTTGGCGACTTCCTCCTCCTTGATGGAGGTCATGGGCACGCCGGTCCATCGCGCCACCACGTCCTCGATATCGTCTTTGGTGACAACCCCAGTGGAGGTGTCGTCGAGGTTGTAGCGCTCGCGGAGGATGCGCAGGTTCTCGCGTTCCTTGCGCTCCTCGTCGGAGTAGAAACGCGCCTTCTCGAACTCGTGGTTGGCGATCGCGTTCTCCATGCGGTGCACGATGAACTTGATGCGCTTCTGGATCTCGTTCACCTCTGTCGGCAGCGTGGTCTGGCGCAGCTTCACGCGCGCGCCGGCCTCGTCGATGAGGTCGATGGCCTTGTCCGGCAGGAAACGGTCCGGGATGAAGCGGCTGGAAGTGAACACCGCCGTTTCGATGGCGTCGTCGGTGTAGGCCACGGCGTGGAACTTCTCGTAGCGCTCCTTGATGCCGCGCAGAATCAGCACCGCGTCGGCCTCGCTGGGAGGCGGAACCTTGACCGCCTGGAAGCGGCGCTCGAGCGAGCGGTCCTTTTCGATCGACTTGCGGTATTCGCCGGGCGTGGTGGCGCCGATGCACTGGATCTCGCCGCGCGAGAGAGCGGGCTTGAGAATGTTGGCGGCGTCGAGCGAGCCTTCGGCCGAGCCGGCCCCCACCAGGGTGTGCAGCTCATCGATGAAGATGATGGCGTTCTGGTTCTCCATCAGCTCCTTCATGATGGTCTTCAGGCGCTCTTCAAACTGGCCGCGGTACTTGGTTCCGGCCACGATCAGCGAGAGGTCCAGCGCCAGGATGCGCTTGTCGGAGAGGAACGACGGCACGTCGCCCTCGGCGATGCGCTGGGCCAGGCCTTCGACGATGGCGGTCTTGCCCACGCCCGGCTCGCCGATCAGCACGGGGTTGTTCTTGGTCCGGCGGCACAGGATCTGCACCACGCGCTCGAGCTCGTAGTCGCGGCCGATCAGGGGATCGAGCGTGCCGTCCAAAGCCGATTGCGTCAGGTCGCGGCTGAACTCGGAAAGCAGCGAGCTTTCCTTGGGCCGGCTGGCGGTCATCTTCTCGGAAGCGGAGCGGGAGATCTCTTCGCGCACGGCCGACAGCCGCAGCCCGCGCTCGTGCATGATCTCCGCCGCAAAGCACTTCTCTTCCCGCAGCAGGCCGAGCAGCAGGTGCTCGGTTCCGATGTGCTTGTGGTTCAGCCGCTCGGCTTCCTCGGCGCCATAGGCCAGCACGCGCTTGCACTCGTGGCTGAGCGGCAGGTCCACGGAGGTCGAGACTTTCTCGCGGATAGTGGTGTGCGCCTCGATCTGCTTGCGGATCGAATCGATCTGCGCAGCCGACCGCAGGAAGCGGTTCGCCAGAGCTTTGTCCTCGCGCAGAAGGCCGAGCAGCAGGTGCTCGGTCTCGATATAGGGGCTGCCGAACTGGCTGGCCTCATAGCGCGCGAAGAAGATGACCCGTCGGGCCTTTTCCGTGTATCGTTCAAACATAGCTTTTTCCGCTCTGTACACTTACAGCATCGGCATCCGGCGCGCCGGACCGCAGCCCCTCCGGGGCCAGGGCGCCCGCTTCGAGGCGCAGCACCCGGTCGCAGCGGCGCGCAAACGACAAGTTATGAGTGACGTAAACCGAAGTGAGACCGTGCGAACGGTGCAACTCCGTCAGCAGGGCGATAATCATTTCGCCGGTGCGGTGATCGAGGTTCCCGGTGGGCTCGTCGGCCAGCAGAAACTTCGGATTGCCGACCAGCGCGCGGGCCAGCACCACTCGCTGCTGCTCGCCTCCGGAGAGTTCTCCGGCCCGGTGCGACGCCCGGGCTTTCAAGCCGGTTTCTTCGAGCCTGGCGAGCGCGGGCGGGGCGGCCTCGGCCAGGGAACTTCCGCGGATCAGCAGCGGCATCATTACGTTTTCCAGGGCCGTGAACTCCGGAAGCAGGTAGTGCGTTTGCCAAACGAACCCAATTTCCCGGTTGCGGAAGCTGGCCAGCTCCGCGTCGGCGAGCGAAGTGGTTTCTCTTCCGTCGAAGGTAATCGACCCGGCCGTCGGCCGGTCCAGCGCGCCCAGCAGGTGCAACAGGGTGGATTTGCCGGTGCCCGATTCACCCACCAGGGCCAGCCGCTCGCCCTGCTCGATTTCCAGGTTCAGCCCCTCAAACACCACCAACTCGCCGTCGCCCGAGCGGAACTTCTTGCTCAGGTCCACGGCCCGTATGGCGGCATTTGGCAGCATCGAATCCCCTACTCTCTACGCTAGCACGGCCGTCCAGCGCGCGCCTCCGAGCGAGCGCAGAACGGGCATCGGACGCGACTCTGGTGAAGCAAAACCCGGATGAGACTAAACCTATTCACTTAGTTAGATGCAGCGGGCGAGGCGGACGTTGCTGAACGGCGACCGGGGGGGCAGAAGTGAGTTTCGGTTGCGTTCCTGGACAGGAGATGATAAACTTCTCTTAACCTTTGTCTCTGGGGGGCGCCCCCAGGAATTTAAAAGCCCCAGGCTGGGAACCTGGGGCTTCACTCAGAGGGGCTGGCGACGGGCTGGGTCCCGTCGCCGGGGATGCTATGTTATAGCTGACTGGTTCAAGTCTACACCAGTTTCACACCGTTGTATCCCATTCTTAGCGAAAATTAACGATAAACCTCCTTTAATCACTTACTTGGAGGCGCCGGGCTGTCTCCCGCCGCCGCCCGCTTGGCGCGCTCGTAGTCGCCGATCAACTGGCGGGTGACTCTCTCCGCCACGTCGGCGCTGGCGCCGTGGAATTTGCCGCCGAGGCTCTCCTGCGTGGTGGACCAGATGACGTCCCCGTCCTTGCTCACCAGGCGCACGGAGGCGACCGCTTCGTGCTTGCGCTCCTGGGTGTGGATCGACTCGTTCTCGCCCACGCCCAACGCGCCGGATACGCTGTCGCGAATCGTGCCCAGGCGACTTGTGCCGACCCTGCCATCGCTACTGACAGTGTTGCCAACAGCGTAGCCGGACGTGCTGACGCTCTCGCTGCCGTGGACATTGACCCCCTCGCTGGACGAGAACTTGTCGGTGAAGATCAGGTCCTCCGCCGAGCCGCGGAGAATGGCGTCGGCGCGGTCCTGGTTCTCGGTGATGACGAAAAGGCGGGACCGCTCCAGGCTGCCGATGATCATGTCCCGCATCTGGCCCGCGGTCTCGCCGCCGTTTAGGCGGTCCACGTAGACCCGGCGAACGACGAGCAGTTGGGCGACCTGGTCGCGCTCTAGGTCCGTGTCCCGCGGAGCGGGGGCGGCAGCTTGAGCGAGCGCCCCCGCCAGTGCGATCCAGGCGGCGATCATGTCAGTCCTTACCTCCCTTGCGTGCCTCAACATCCTGGAACTCGACCTTGCGACCGGTGCGGGCTTCCAGGCAGGCGAGCAGCGCGCGGATGTCGCCCTTGCTCACACGGAACACGAGCGCCTGCTGGTGGCCGTGATCGTCTTCGTACCCGACGGTCAGGAAGTGGGTGCGCTTCTTGCTCATTAGGATCACGGGCGCCAACATGGGCGGCAGGGCGGCCGCCAGGATGTATCTACGTGCGGCGTTCTGGCCGTATTCGAGCACGTTGATGCTTTCGTACGGGACCTCGACGATGGCGGAGCGGCTCTCGTAGTGGAAGTACTGGTCGCCGGTGATGTCGATGACGCCGGCGGAGGATCTCGGCAGTTCGGCGATCGTGCCGCCGACGTACTCGACGCGGTCGCCCCGTCCCCCCGCTCGCATGGGGGCCGGTCCGAGCGCTACGGCCAGAGCGCAGACCATCCAACGCAAGGGAATTTCGCCTCAATTATTAGGTGTCCCGGCGCGGCCCGGACTCTCCGGTTAAGCTGAAGGTATGGCTGACGACCCCAAAGCGCAGCCGGCAGAGATTGCCGCGCCCGAAAGCGCCCCCCCCGGCGTGATCATCAGCCCGGACACGCGCCGGCCGGACCGCGTCCCGCCCGGGCAGTCGAGGACGCGCAAGTGGCCCGTTCTGGACGCCAGCGGACCGCCAACGATCGATCCGGCGCGCTGGCGCTTCCGTCTGGGCGGCCTGATCGCGAAGCCCATCGAGTGGAGTTGGGAGGAGTTCGAGAAGCTGCCCAGGATCAGGGTGTTCGCCGATTTCCACTGCGTCACGCGCTGGTCGCGCCTGGGAAACACCTGGGAGGGCGTCTCGACACGGGAGCTGTTGAGCCGCGCCGGCGGCCCGCTGCCGAATGCCCGGTTCGCGCTGGTGGAAGGCCACGACCAGGGCTGGACCACCAACCTCCCTATCGAGGCGCTGCTGGGGGAGGACGCGCTGGTGGCCTTCCTGCACGATGACGAGCCGCTCACGGCCGAGCACGGCGGGCCAGCCCGGCTGGTGGTGCCGCGCCTGTACGCCTGGAAGAGCGCGAAGTGGGTGAAAGCTATCGAGTTGCTCGATCACGACCGGGCGGGCTTCTGGGAGAAGAACGGCTACCACATGCGCGGCGATCCGTGGCTGGAAGAGCGGTTCGGGTGGGACTGAGGATCCGAAATTAATGTACCTTGATCTTGGGACCTGTTTGGGGGTAATATTGCTCCAATGATGCGGAATGTTTGTGTGTCTGCGCTCGCCGCAGCGCTGGTTTGTGCATCCGCGGGGGCGACGGAGGTCGACCAGTACAACTTCACAGGCAACGGGAACGATTCGATCGGTACGAACAACGCCACGCTTGAGGGCGGAGCCACGATTTTCGCAAACGCGCTACAGCTCAACGGCAGCGGGCAGTACGCCGAGTTGCCTCCCGGCATCCTCGACAGCTTCACGAGCCTCACGATTGAGGTTTGGTTTACCTGGGCTACCAACACCGACCAGACGTGGGCGCGGCTCTTCGACTTTGGATCGGGCACGAACAGCTACCTCTACCTGACGCCCGACGTCGGCAGCGGCTGGACGTCGCCGGGGCAATCCGGCTTCGCCCTCCTGGCGCCGCTCGGTGGCAGCGAAAGAGATTTGCAGGGGCCCACGATCACCCCGGGCGTCGAGACCTTCATGGCGATCACGCTCAATGGGAGCACGGCCACGATGTACGTGAATGGCGTTGAAGTCGCCACGAAAGACATCATTAACACCGTGGCCGATCTCAATTCGACGACCAACAACTGGCTCGGACAGTCGGAGTTTGCAAACCCCTACTTTGACGGCTCGATCGACGAGCTGAGCATTTACAACAACGCCCAATCCTCCGACGCAGTGTTGGCCGACTACAACGCGGGCCCCGCGGACCCCATTCCGGAGCCGGGTACCGCGCTGCTACTGCTGGGCGGCTTGTGCCTGGCCGCGGTTTCCCGCGCGATCCGCCGCCGCGCATCCCGTTAGCTTTGGCCTGATACCATAAAAGTGTAGATGTCCCTCGCTGGAAACCCTCGGTGGCGCCGCCGGAGCGTGCTGGGCGCCGCCGGAATCGGTGGATTGGCTGCCTTTGCCTGCCACGCCGCGCCGGCCTTCTGGAAACACTACAGGGAGGACGCCAAACGGCTGATTCTCCCACCTACTGCTGTCCCGGATCCGCGGCGCTGGCCCGACCGCGGCCTGTTCGCGGCCTGGCTCGGCCACAGCACCGTCCTTCTCAAGATGGACGGCTTCACGATCCTCACCGATCCGGTTTTCAGCGACCGCGCCGGCCTCCATCTCGGTCCGGTGACGCTGGGCGTGAAACGGCTGGTGGCTCCAGCGCTCGAAGCGCATCAGCTTCCGAAGATCGACCTGGTTCTGCTCTCGCACGCGCACATGGATCACACCGACTTGCCGTCGCTGCGCGCGCTCGAGAGCCGGCATACGGCGGTCATCAACGCCGTGCGGACGAGCGACTTGCTGCGGGTGCAGCGCTGGCGCCGGGTGGCGGAGCTGGGCTGGGGCGAATGCGAGCGGGCGGGTCCGGCCAGCGTCCGCGCCTTCGAGGTCAACCACTGGGGGGCGCGGATGCGCACGGACAACTACCGGGGTTACAACGGCTACCTGATCGAGTGCGGCGGCCACCGGGTCCTGTTCGCCGGCGACACGGCCATCACCTCGGCTTTCCGCAGCCTGCGCTCGCGACGGCCGATCGACCTGGCGATCATGCCGATCGGCGCCTACAATCCGTGGATCCACTTCCACTGCACGCCGGAAGAGGCCTGGCAGATGGCGTCGGACGCCGGGGCCGAGCATATCCTGCCGGTGCATCATCAGACCTTTCCCCTGGGTCGGGAACCGATGTTCGAGCCGATCGAGCGCCTGGACCGCGTGGCCGGGCGCGACCGGGACCGCATCGGCGTGCGGAGGGTGGGGCAGGAGTTCCGGCTGGGGTAAGGCGGACTATAATATGAACGTGGAGAAGACGGTGAGGGTATCTGCGAGCTTCGAGGACGCCGATAAGGCCGACGCGCGTTCCGACGCGGCGATGTCCCCCGAAGAGCGCCTGAACATTCTTATCGGACTCCGCGACAGCCGTCACCCCGATGCCGCTGAACAAAGACTGGCGCGAGTTTCTCGAACTATTGAACTCGAACGAAGTTGAGTATCTGGTGGTCGGCGCGTTCGCGGTCGCCTTTCACGGTTTCCCTCGCTACACTGCCGATCTTGACCCTCTGGGTGCAGAGTGCCTGAAAGGAGATTAAGCAGCAGCTCGCCTCTGTTGACATCAAAGACACGACAGTGGCATCATAATGCCATGCGGACCACACTTGCATTGGAAGATGATGCGATGAAGGCGGTCCAGGCATACGCGCGGAGCGGCCAGCTCTCCCTGGGAAAAGCTGCCTCGGAACTGATCCGTCGCGGTTTCCGCTATCAACTGGCGACGAAGAAGCTCAACGGGGTGCCCGTGTTCGACGTGCCGGACGATTTCCCGATGCTGACCACCGCGCGCGTGCGAGAGCTGCTGGACGAGGAATGAACCGCCATCTCTTGGATGTGAATGTTCTTCTGGCGCTGGTCTGGCGGCGCCACGACGGTCATGCCGCGGCGCACGCCTGGTTTGCGAAGTCGGGCCATCGGGCCTGGGCGACGAGCCCGCTCACGCAACTCGGGGTGTTGCGCCTGTTGACGAATCCGGCCGTCACGCAAGGCGCCGTGAGCGCGGCTGGCGCACTTGACGTCGTCCACGAGGCGACCCGGCACGAGGGGCACGAGTTCTGGCCGCTGGAGGGCGAGATGGCGACCGGTCTGAAGGCGCTCGCGGGGAGACTCCAGGGACATCGGCAGTGGACCGACGCCGCACTTCTCTGGCAAGCGATGGAGCGCGACGGCGTACTGGTGAGTTTCGATGCCGGCGTCAAAGAGCTGGCGTCGCGGGAGTTGGGCGGCCGTGTGCTTCTGCTGAGCCACGGGTGATGGCTGACAGGCCGGAGGCCTGTCCTATTGCCACCGCCGGAATGCCAACACCGCGTTCAGTCCGCCGAAGGCGAAGGAGTTCGAGAGCGCCCATTCGGGCTCGGCGGGACGCGCCTGGTTGGGGACCACGTCGAGGTCGCACTGCGGATCGGGCTCCTCGAAATTCGCCGTGGGCGGAAGCAGGCGGTTGCGTAGCGCCAGCACGGTGGCCACGGCTTCGATCGCGCCGGCCGCGCCCAGCGCATGCCCGTGCATGGACTTGGTCGAGCTGACCGGGATGCGCCCCGCGTGCGCGCCGAAGACCAGGCGGATGGCGCCGGCTTCGGTGGGGTCGTTGGCTGGCGTGGCCGTTCCGTGGGCGTTGATGTAGCCGACTTGCTCGGGCGCGATGCCGGCATCCGAAAGAGCGCCGCGCATCGCCCGCGCCGGCCCTTCCAGGGAGGGTTGGGTGAGGTGATGGGCGTCGGAGGACATCCCGAATCCCACGATCTCGGCGTAGATCTTCGCGCCGCGCGCCTGTGCCGCTTCGAGCGTCTCGAGCACCAGCATGGCGCCGCCCTCGCCCAGGATCATGCCCCGTCGGTTCTTCGAAAACGGCCGGCAGGTGTCCGGCGATACGACGCGCATCGCCTCCCAGGCCTTCAGGTGTCCGTAACTGAAGGGCGCTTCGCTGCCGCCCGTGATGGCGGCGTCGGCGACGCCGCTGCGAACCAGCCAGAAGGCCTGCCCGATGGCGTGATTCGACGAGGAGCAGGCGGTGGAGACGGTGTAGACTGCCCCGGTGATGCGGTTTTCGATCGAAATGTGGCTCGCTCCCGCGTTCTCCATGGTGCGCGGGATGGTCAGCGGGTTGCATCGGGGTCGCTTGAATTCGTACAAGGTCCGGAAGCCCTCGTCCTCGGTGCTCTTGCCGCCGACGCAGGAGCCGGTTACAACCGCGGCGCGCTCGCGCAGCTCCGGGGTCCACTCGATGCCCGAATCGTGCACGGCCTCGCGCGCGGCGACCACCGCGAACTGCGCGAAGCGATCCAGGAAGTCGGTTTCCTTGCTGCAGAAATGTCCGGCGGGATCGTAGTCGCGGACCTCGGCCGCGTTCTGGAACCGAAGCAGCGCGGGGTTCACCAGTTTCATCGGGCCGATTCCGGGCCGGCCCGCTGCTAGCGCCTGCCAGAACTCGGCGGCGTTCCGCCCCAGCGCGGAGATTACACCTACGCCCGTTGCGACCACACGGCGCGGCATACTCAAGGCTGCGCCGGCGCCGGCGTCTCGCTCTGCCCGCTCGCGAACAGCTTGTCCAAGGCCTCCACCATCTGGCGGATGGTGCGGATTCCCTGCACGCCTTCGTCCGGAATGTTGACGTTGAACTCGTTCTCGAGGGCGAAGAGGATGTTGACACCGTCGAGCGAGTCGATCCCCAGCTCTTCGAAGGTGCTGTCGATGGTCACCTTCTCCGGCGGCAGCTTCTGGCTGTCGGCAATCACCTTCAGAATTCTCTGGGTCAGTTCTTCGGACATAGTATTTCGCTTACCGTTTCGAAACGGTATCCCTTCTCGAGAAGCGCCGGGATGAGCCGCCCCACCGCCTCGATGCAGGTGCGGGCCGGGCCGCGTCCGTCGTGGAGGCAGAAAATCGCGCCGTTCCGGGCGGCGGCCGCCAGCCGCGCGACCACGGCCGGGGCGGGAAGCTTCCAGTCTCTTCCGATGGCCGTCCACATCACGCCCAGGAGGCCCAGCTTTCGTTGCGCCGCGCGCAGGCCGAACCAGCGGGCGCCGTAAGGCGCGCGGAACAGCGTGGGCGTTACCCCGGCGGTCTCGGAGATCGAATCCTGGGCCCGCGCGAGCTGGTCATAGATGGCCCGGGCGGAACGGAAGTACAAGCGGTCGTGGGTGTCGCTATGGTTGCCGATCTCGTGGCCCGCGGCGGCGACCTGGCGCACCACTTCCGGCAGGCGCCGCACATGCATACCGCACTGGAAGAAGGTCGCGCGCGCGCCGTGGTTATCGAGCACGCTGAGCAGTTCCGGAGTCGCTTCGCTGGGCCCGTCGTCGAAGGTCAGCGCGATGGAGGGGCGATCGGGGGCACCGCGCCAAACCGAAGGGCCGAAGAAAGTGGAGGAACGGCTTCGCACCGCATACGCCGTCAGCCCCGCTGCCGCGCACGCCATCCCTCCCATGGACTCGATAAACATGCCGAGGATTCTTAGGATATCAGAGAGCCGGACGTTTAGTAGCCTAGGGCAGCAGGCCGTCTGCAGAGGCGACGGGCAACGAGCGACAAAAAAGAGGCCGGACGCTGGCGAGGCGCCCGGCCTGAGGAGCACCTGCGGACCGCTCGGAGGTCGCGGTCCGAGGTAGCGGAGGAGCTTGTCAGGCCAGGAGCCCGCCGTGCCCCAAGCACGCGATTTCCCAGCCGGTGACCCGATACCGCGCCAGCACGGGCGGCAGAATCATGTCCACTACGTTCGGCTTGGCGGACCGGAAGCAGCCCGGCGCGGAAACAATGGGTACGTCGTCCTTGTAAGCCAGCAGCAGCAGGTTCCCGGGCTCGACCGGCGCCAGGAAGCGCTCCATGTGACAGCCGATGTGCGCCAAGGCGCGGCCCACAACGTCTTCCGGGCCGGCCGGGGCCGTAGTCGAAGCCACCAGGACCACCGTCGGCTTGGTGCGGACCAGGTGTTGCAGCGCCCGGCCGATGCTGGCTTCCTCTTCGAGCGAGGCGAGCACGAAATTGGCGGAGGCGCCGAAGCGCTCCAACCGCTGCCGCATGATGTTCTCGAACAGCGTCCGCGCCCGCTCGCCGCTGAGGGGGTCGGAATAGAGCACGCCCACGGCGGGACTGCGGATCGGCCGCGCCTGAAGGATCGGCCCGCGCTCGCGCAGGATCATCAGCACGGCCTCGAGCTGCGCTTCCGCCACCGCGAATGGCGCGCTCTTTACCGTGGCGATCCGTTGCGCGCCTTTCGCGAATCCGAAGTTCGGGAGGGTGGCAATCACAACCGACGAGGTGCAGTTGATCTGCCGCAGCAGCTCGTCGTCGATTAGCACGCAACAATCCTCGGTGGCGAACAGGTTGGCGCGGCCGCCCGCCGCCAGGCGGATTTCGAGCGACCCACACCCCATTTCCGTAGCCACCGCCATGACGGCGTCGTCTTCGCTGATCTCCCCTTGCTCGAGCTCCGTCACCCAGACCTGGCCCATACCTTCGGTCTCGAGCAAGTGGACGTCTTCCTCGCTGAGCACATGTCCCTTGGCCAGGAGCTTCTTGCCCCCGGGGCGGAAGATCGTGCAGCAGAGGATTCGGCCTGTGGATTCCTTGATATCGACTGTCTGAGCTTTCATCTTCCCCTCGATCCTAAATTATACAAATGGCTTGGGGAAATCCAACGGATTAACGGCCGATTTGGGCGGATGTTTTTTGCGGGCATCCCCGTTGGGCCGTCGGGAGGCCGGCAGGCGCGGGATCTCCAAGAAACATCAGCGACGGTTTCGGAGAACCGGAAGCTGAACGGGCGTATTGCCGTCGGAAACGAGGCTATACGCCTCCCTACCGATGTGGGTATCATCTACCCGCGTCTGCCCCTGCAAAATGCGCTTGATCACCGCTACCTCATCACAGCATTGGAATTTCGGGCACCGGAGGCAATCCTTCCACGCTTTTAGGGGGAGTTCGCCACGATCTAGGGTGGTGAAACCTCGTTTCCGGAAGAAATCCGGGATGTAGGTGAAGGCGAAAACATCTTCCACCCCAAAGGCTTGCGCTTCGGCTTCGAGCGCTTCGACCAGAGCCTTGCCGGCGCCGCGGCCCTGGAGTTCGGGCCGGATGGCCAGAGACCGAACCTCGGCAGCTTTGGGAGTGTAGAAGTGGAGGGCGGCGCAGCCGAAAACTCGGGCTTCAGTCTGTACCACGCTGAAATCACGCAGGTTCTCAGCCATCTCGAACTCGGTTCGCGGCAGCATGATGCCGCGGGCCGCAAACCCGTTGATCAGCGCCAGAATCGCCGGAATGTCGGCCATGGAAGCCTTGCGGACCAAGACGGTCGGCACGCCCGGTGCGGGGAATCGAGCTCTAGTACCCGTAGGAGTATTAGACACCTTGTACGGCCCCCAGTACCAAACGTGTCCCAACTGATTGATTTTCCATGGCTTGTTTGATAATGCCTGGAACGGCGCCCGGGGCGATCAGAACCTGGTCGACGCCCCTTCGTACTGCATCCGAAGCGGCGTTCAACTTGGCCAGCATGCCGCCGGTTGCGATGCCCTGCGCGATCAAACGGTCGCATTCCGCTGCGGTGAGTTCGGGGATCACTTCGCGTTGGGCGCCGATCACGCCCTGGACATCGGTGAGAAACAGCAGGATTCCCGCGCCGAAGGCCGCAGCGCACGCTACCGCCATCTGATCGGCATTCACGTTGTAGACGTGTCCCTGGCGGTCGCCGGCGACGCAGGCGACCACCGGCACGTAGCCGTTTCCCACGAGCAGATGGAGCAGTTCCGGGTTCACGCGCACCACGCGGCCAACGGCGCCGAGGGCTGGGTCGAGCGGTTCGGCCTCCACCAGGCAGGCGTCGATGCCACTCAGGCCTACGGCTCGCGCGCCGGCGGCCACCAGCGCGGAGACCAGCTCGTGGTTCACGCTGCCGGCAAACACCTTCAACACCGCATCGAGAATCTCGGGGGTCGTCACGCGCAGGCCATTAACGAAGCGGCTCTCGATTCCGCGCTCCGCCAGGTAGCGGGTCATCTGCTTGCCGCCGCCGTGGACCACCACCAGCTCGACGCCTTCCCGCGCCGCAGCGGCCAATTCGCCGGCCAGCCGCGCCCGCGACTCGGGCGCATCGAGCAGCGTGCCCCCCAGCTTGACCAGAACCTTCAAAGCAGGCCCTCCGTTTCCGCCAGCCCCAACATCAAATTCATGCACTGAACCGCCTGTCCCGCGGCGCCCTTCCCCAGATTGTCGATGGCGGCGACGACCACGGCCCGCCCCGTGTCCCCATCCAGCTTCACGCCGATGTCGCAGAAATTGGTGCGCGCGACGGCGCGCAAATCCGGGACTTGGCCGGCCGGATAAATCCGCAGGAAAGGCTCTCCGGCGTAGCGTTTTTCATAGATCTCGATCAGCGCTCCGGCGTCGCGTTCCGCGGTGCGGAAATACACGGTTTCGAGGATGCCGCGGTGCACGGGCACCAGTTGCGCGGTGAACGATAATTCGCTTTCTTCGAGCCCGGAGTTCTGGAGAATTTCCGGGACGTGCCGGTGCTCCAGAATCGAATAAGCGGAGAGGTTCTCCGTCACCTCGCAGAAGCTGGTCTTGAGGGTCGCTTTACGGCCGGCGCCGCTCACGCCGGACTTGGCATCGCATACGATGCCCGCCGCGCGGTCCACGACACCGGCCTCGACGAGCGGGCGGATCGCGAGATTGGCCGCCGTAGGGTAACAACCGGGGTTGGCGACCAGTCGCGCCGAGGAAATGCGGCTCCGGCAGAACTCCGGCAGGCCGTAGGCCGCCTCGGCCAGCAGCGCGGGCGCGGTGTGCTGCGCCTTGTACCACCGCAGGTAGACGTCGGGAGTTCGCAAGCGGAAAGCGCCGCTGAAGTCGATCACCTTGAGGCCGCGTTCGAGCATCGCGGGCGCCAGTTCCATGGAAGCCTCGGCCGGGGTTCCCAGGAACACGGCGCTCAGTCCTTCGGCGGCTGCCGCTTCGGGAGTGCATGGAATCACCGGGTGGCGTGGCGGCAGGGCCGGCGCCTCCTGGGTGTCGGCGCGGTGCTCCATCAGCACAGGCTCGGCATGCGGGTGATGCTCCAGGATGCGAACCGCCTCCGCGCCACTGTATCCCCTGAATCCAACGATCCCGATTCTGTGCTTGGCCATGATTAAAGATGCACCTGCTTGAATAAATATACCACAAGTGCAGTGCGCGAGCCCCGGAAACTACTTTTCGGTGAGCGAACGCTCGGCCAGCTCGCCGAGGATGGGCAGGGCGTACGGCCGGCCTTCTCCTGCCTTAACCATCATGAAGATGGAGAGGACCAGCAGAGCCAGTTTCATGATTTCGACCAAGGGCAGGTGCGGGGTGATCCAGAAGAACCCCCGGGGTGTGAACACCCACTCTACGATCAACCACGCCACGAAGAGGTAGAGGCCTTGGAAGGCGTGGAAACGCACGGTCCGGTCGTGGCGGAAAGTATTCGAGGCCAGGACCACAATGGAGACGATCCAGCCCAGCCAGGGCACGTAGCAGAGGACGGCAGCCGTGCGGGGGCTGAAGCTGGCGGCGAAATCCGACGCCGGCCTGGCGCCGGCTTGTGCACCTCCGCACCTGGCGCAGAAACGGTCGGTATCCTGAACGCCGTTTCCGCATTGGCAGCAATAAGCCATTTCGACCTTCAACTAGGTGTACGACTTGAGTAGGCTGTCCGTTCGCCGCACCTTCCAGTATGTTACGATTTCGGCCATGCGCAAGGCGATCTCGATTTTAGTGCTGCTCCTGGCTGCCCTGCCCCTGACGGGCGCCGCCGGCCTCGAAATCTACTTCGTGGATGTCGAGGGCGGGCAGGCCACTCTCATCGTCAGCCCATCGGGGCAATCGATGCTGGTGGACGCCGGCTGGCCGAGCAAGTGGGGACCCGGAGCGGAGCGGATCGTCGCCCTGGCCAAACTGGCCGGGGTCAAACAGATCGACTACATGTTTTTGACGCACTACCATTTGGATCACGTAGGCGGCGTCCCGGAACTCGCGGCGAAGATCCCTATCGTCACCTACGTGGATCACGGCCCCAATACGGAGACCGATAAAATGGCCCGCGATCTGGAGGCGGCGTACAACCAGGTGGTGGCCAAGGCGAAGCATTTGGTGGTCAAGCCTGGCGACCGCATCCCCCTCCGGGGCTTGGACGTGGAAGTGGTGACGGCGGCGGGCGCCGCGATCTCAGCGCCGCTCGACGGCGGCGGGCAGGCGAACAGCGCGTGCGCCGGGGTTAAGCCGCTCGATGCCGATCCAACCGAAAACGCGCAGTCGGCGGGCTTCATCCTCCGCTACGGCAAATTCCGCTTCGCCGATCTGGGCGACCTGACGTGGAACAAGGAACTCGCGTTGGTGTGCCCGATGAACCTTCTGGGCACGGTGGACGTGTACCTGGTCAACCATCACGGCATGGACATTTCGAACTCCCCGCCATTTGTAGAGGCGCTTCACCCGCTGGCTGCTGTGATGAACAACGGCGCCCGGAAGGCCGGCATGCCGAAGGCCTGGACCGTAGTGCGAGACTCGCCGGGTCTCGAAGACCTGTGGCAGTTGCACTACTCGCTCGTTGGGGGCGCGGAACACAACTCCCCGGAGATGTACATCGCCAACCCGGAGAAAGGCGGGGCCTGCCAGGGCCATTGGCTCGAGCTCACCGCCAACGCCGACGGGTCCTTCACGATCACCAACAGCCGCAACGGCTTTGCGAAGACGTATCGACGGTAGGCGATGGCCGGTCAGACCCCGGCCCTCAACCGGGGCCAGACACGGAAACTACTGACGGCTGATGGCTGATGGCGGATGGCCTTACAATTGTGATGAATGCGCCGGCGGCTCCTTTACGGTGTAGGCGTTGTCCTGCTGATCCTCTCGGCCACCTTCGTGATCTGGGAGGGGTCGTTCACATTCGGCTATTACGCACCGACCAGCCCCGAACAGACTCTGCTGTACTGGGGCGTTTCGACCCTGGTTTTCCTGCTGGCGGTCACCGTCGGGTTCATCCTCTTCCGCACGGGAATCAAGCTCTACTACGAGCGGCGCAGCAACCGCGAGGGCTCGCGGATCAAGACGAAACTGGTGGTCGGCGCGCTGGCGCTCAGCTTCCTGCCGGTCTTCTTCCTGGTGCTGTGGAGCGTTTCGGTTCTCAATTTCAACCTCAGGAGCTGGTTCAGCCGGCCCACTGAGGGCGTTCGGCAGAATCTGGCCGAGATCCTGGACATCCTCCAGAAGGAGGCGCAACAGAAAGCGGTATCCGACGCCGGCTGGCTAGCCGGACGGGAGGAGACGCGCCAGGCGCTCTCTTCCGGCTCCGGGTCTCTGGAAGAAACCTGCCAGGAGCGCGATGTGCGGGCGGCCACGCTGCTGGGCCCGGACGGCGCAGGCGCGCGGGCGGTGTGCGGAGCCGGAGCCGGTTCCTCGCCGTCGGTGCGGGCTCCGGTCAGAGCGGGCGGCAAAACGCTAGGCTACGTCGTGGTTCCGGTGCGGCAGCGGGACGACATTATCGCCCGCCAGGCGAGCATCGAGAAGTACGTCAAAGAGTACGACCGCATCAACATCGACCGCCGGCGCTTCCGCAATTTCTACCTGATGCTGCTGGCGGCGATTTCGTTGTTCGTGCTGTACATCGCCACGTGGCTGGCGCTGTTTCTGGCCAAGCAGATCTCGAATCCCATCTCGGCGCTACTCGAGGCCGCAGGTAGGGTGCGCGCGGGCGATCTCGGCTACCGGGTTCGCGTGAAGGCTTTGGACGAGCTGGCCACGCTGGTGCGCGCCTTCAACGAGATGACCTACGAGCTCGAGTCCAACAGCCGCGAGTTGGAGATGCGGCGGCGGTTCACCGAAGCCATCCTGGAGAGCATTCCCACCGGCGTCATTTCCATCGCCTCCGACGGTCGCATTTTGCGCGTCAACCGCGCCGGCCGGCAGATTTTCTCGGAAGAGAAAGTCGCCGCGGCGGCGCGCCTGGAGGACCTGTTCACGCGCGACGACACGACGGAGCTGAAGTACATGATGAAGCGCGCCCGGCGCACCGGAGCTACGCAGCGCCAGATCGAACTGGCCGGCGCGCGCGGGACGCGGCAATTGTCGGTCACCGTGGCCGCCCTGGAAGAAAAACTGACTTCCGGCTTCGTGATCGTGATCGAGGACACCAGCGACCTGCTGCACATGCAGCGGCTGGCCGCGTGGCACGAAGTGGCCCGCCGGATCGCGCACGAAATCAAGAATCCGCTAACGCCGATCGCGCTGTGCAGCGACCGGATCGCCAGGCAGATCGAGCGCCTGGACCTTCCGCCGGAGAGCATGAGCATCCTGCGGGAGTGCACGGAGACGATCGCCGACGAAGTCGAATCGGTCAAGACGCTGGTGAACGAGTTTTCGCAGTTCGCGCGGTTCCCGGCCGCGAATCCGGCGCCTTGCGACGTCAACGAGATCGTCGAAGGCGCGCTGGGGGTGTTTGCCGGGCGCCTGGACGGCATCGAGATCCACAAGGTGCTGGCGCCGGGGCTGCCGCTGGTGAACGGAGACCGCGAGCACTTGAAGCGCGCGGTGGTGAACCTGGTGGACAATGCCGCGGAGTCTATGCAGGATTCGCTGTTGAAGCACCTGTGGGTGACCACGCAGGCTGCGGGCGCCGAGACCATCGAGCTAACGGTGGCGGATACCGGCTGCGGCATTTCGCCGGAAGACAAAGACCGCCTCTTCCTGCCGTACTTTTCGACCAAGCGCCGGGGGACGGGGCTCGGGTTGGCGATCGTGAGCCATATTCTTTCCGAGCACAACGGCACTATACGCGTCGAGGACAACACGCCGCAGGGCGCGCGCTTCATCGTCGAGATTCCCGCGCTGGTGGCGGGCGATGCCGAGCCCAAGGCGGCGGAGGCGCGCGTATGAAGCCGCCGCGCATCCTGGTGGTGGACGACGAGCCGGGCATACGCCAGTCGCTGCGCGGGGTGCTGGAAGACGAAGGCTACCAGACGCAGGCCGTCGAGAGCAGCGAGGCCTGTTTGGCGGAACTGGCCCGCGAGCTTTACGACCTGGTGCTGCTGGACGTGTGGCTGCCCGGCATGGACGGCCTGGAGGCGCTGGCGCGCATCCAGGAGATGCCGTTCGCCGACCGGCCCGTGGTGATCATGGTATCCGGCCACGGCACCATCGAGACCGCGGTTAAGTCCACCAAGCTGGGCGCGTTTGATTTCCTCGAGAAGCCGCTGACGATCCCGAAGGTCTCGATCACGGTGAAGAACGCCATCGGCCACCGGCGGTTGCAGCTCGAGAACGAGCGGCTGAAGGACGGCGGCGGGGGCGAGAAGTACCGCATCATCGGGGAGAGCGTGCCCATGAAGGCGCTGCGGCAGCAGCTGGCGCTGATGGCGGGCACCAACGGGCGCGTGCTGATCTACGGCGAGAGCGGCACGGGAAAGGAGCTGGCCGCGCACGCCATCCACGCCACCAGCCGGCGCGCGGCCGAGCCGTTCGTCGAGGTGAACTGCGCCGCCATCCCGGAGGAGCTGATCGAGAGCGAGCTGTTCGGCCACCGCAAGGGCAGCTTCACGGGGGCGAGCAGCGACAAGATCGGCAAGTTTCAGAAGGCCGACGGCGGGTCGCTGTTCCTGGACGAAGTGGGCGACATGAGCCTGAAGACGCAGGCCAAGGTGCTGCGCGCGCTCGAGGAGCAGCGCTTCGAGCCGGTGGGGGCCAACGAGTTCGTGCAGGTGGACGTGCGCGTGATCGCGGCCACGAACAAGCACCTCGAAGAGGAGATCGAGAGCGGCAACTTCCGCGAGGACCTGTTCTATCGCCTCAACGTGATCCCGTTCTACATGCCGCCGCTGCGCGAGCGGCGCGAGGACATTCCGCTGCTGGCCGGCTACTTCCTGAACGAGTTCACGTCCGCCTACGGCCGCAAGCCCAAGGAGCTGACGCCCGAGGTGTACGCGCTGCTTCAGGAATACCACTGGCCGGGGAACGTGCGGGAGCTGAAGAACCTGATGGAGCGGATCGTGATCATGAACCCGCAGGTGCGGATCGACGCGCGGCACATTCCGCTGAATCTGAACCGCCGTGCGGCCGCCGACCGCGCCGCTGGCGGCTTCGCCAGCCTCCAGGAGGTGCGCGAATCGGCCGAGCGCGAGTACATCCTGAAGAAGCTGGACGAGACGCACGGCAACGTCAGCCGCGCGGCGGAGCTGCTGGGCCTGGAGCGCAGCAACTTGTACCGCAAGATGAAGGCGCTGGGGATTGGGCCGGGGGAGGGGTAGGAGCAAGGCCGACAAGCCATGCCGCACATCGGTATCTATGCGCCGATTTCAGCGATCTTTCCCGGGCTAGAGCCGACATTCGCTACCTTCGTATCTCGCTTGCGGCGATTGAGCCGAACCGACGTACTATTCTGGTGCGCCCGGCTCAACAGCGTCGTGTCCGGTCAATCCGGGGTGAGTCACGAGCAGCGGCAGGCATTTGGCCTTAGAGCACTCCTGTCACGGGCAGAAATCACGCTTTTGGATCGATTCTGCCACGACCAACAGCGTCCCCCAGGCAGTGTCACGATCTTTTTCCGCGGCCAGATCTTAGAGCTTCTCCGCTGGGCGGCACTGTACTGCGATGATCAAAGTGGTGACGGGACTACGTTCGACGATCCTGAAGTGCGGGGGACCTTTGCCCAAGCTTGTCTCATCGCGAGTGATTTGTGGGCACGCCGTGTATATGGCGACGCTGTTAATCTTGCTGACGGCCTTGACGCCGCGCGGACACGTTCGTTAGGCCCTTTGCGTGAGGGCATGGAAGGCAGCCTGACACCCGGTGAACTCTCACAAAGCCTCGGCCGAGGTTGGCAACTCTTTCGCGAGTACGTCCCGCTCGTGGACGCGGGCTTCGAATCGGCATTTGAATCTGCAACGCACTTGTCGACGGAGGACTACTTCATCTGCTGGGGCGCCTTGATCACCAACTACGCGAAGCCGAACCGCGAAGCGACCATATTCAGCGCGGACACAGCAGCAGAAAACACTGCGTGTCCGGAGTTGCTTCGGCGATTCTTGGCTCTCGAGTCTCAGTCCCCTGACGATTTGCGGGCTTCCCTCTGGCCAGGTGTCGACCGTGAAACGCCGTCGCCATCCGAAACTTGCCCCTACGACTACAGACCGTTGCGGGAGCGACCAATCCTCAGGACCGCGGATCGACGTCTGATTCTCATGGACCCCGTATTCTCAGCCGAAAAATGCTCGGTGGGCCCGCTGTTTCATGTTCTACCTCGCTCCGACGCAAACCGTGTTTTTGAGGTCTTCGGAAGAGCTTTTGAGCGGTATGTATGCGATGCGCTCAGGAGGGCCTTCCCGAAGGCGGCACCTAGTCTGGTTACGCCCTTGTCGTGCAACGTCGAGGGCCGGGACCAGTATGGCGGCCAGTATGAAGTCGACGCCTGTCTGAACTACGTCACTGAATTGGTGCTATTTGAAATCAAAGCCGTGTGGGGGCAAGAATCGGCGCTGTCACCTGAAAGCTCAGATGCCCTGCTGGGTTTGCTGCGCAAGCGGTTCAGCGTAGTGGACGAGTCCGTGAAGGGTGTCGGCCAGTTGGCACGGATTGTCAACGCGTTGGTGACGCGTCGATGGTTCGGACCCAACAACGAGTTCGAGGCTGTGCGAAGAGTGTACCCCGTTATTGTCGTACATGACCGACTATCAGGGTCTCCGGGATTTGGCACCTTCATCGTCGAAGAGTTCCGGAGAGCGCTCTCGCTTCATGGGGAAGCCGGGCCCGGCGAGTTTGCCAGCGGGCATCTTCGGATCCTCGCACCTGTGGTCCTTACCGTGGAAGATCTGGAACTGTTGGAGGTCTCCGTTGAGCGCTGCGGACTTCGCGAGTTCCTGGCAGAGTACTCCAGGTGGTCGCCCGACCGGATGGTGCCCTTCTCGGATTTCTTGGCGGAGATCTCCGGCTCCGGTCGCGTTTTTGCGAACCGTGCCCTGGCAGCCACTTCCGTGGAGGTGCTCACGCGCGCGATCAAACGTCTCTTCCCGCATGGCGCGACCGGCTCGAAGGTCGAGAATGAGCGGATGGACGAGCCCTAACGCTTGGCGTTTGTGCCCAGCCCCCACCCTGCGATACCATCGCCGCATGGAAAAGATCTACGAAGAACTGAAAGTGTTGGGGAAGGACCTGGCCGACAGGGTGGCGGAGCTCATCCACGAAGGCAACGTGCGGCGCGTGATCATCAAGGACGACAAGGGGCACACGTTCATGGAGGTTCCGCTGACGGTCGCGGCTATCGGGGCCATCGTCGCCCCGGTAATCGCGGCCGTGGGCGCGCTGGCGGGGATGGCGGCGCACTTCACGGTGGGCGTAGAGCGCACGGCCGAAAAGCCCCCGCAGCCCCCGGACGCCGAGTGAGGGAGCGAGGGCAGGCGAAACCGCCTGCCCCACGGCGCCTGATAAGATAGGGGACTGCCGCCTGTATGGACCACATCCTCTCTGTAGTTCTTCTGACCCCGCTCGCGGGCCTGCTGGTTCTGCTGCTGATCCCTTCCTCGCGGCCGGTCTGGATCAAGCGCTGGGCGAACATCGCCTCGTTCATCGGCTTTCTGACCTGCCTGCCGCCGATCTACTACTTCGATCCGCACAAGGATTTCCAGTTCGTCGAGCGCGCCCCCTGGATTCCCTCGCTGGGCGCATCCTTCTACCTGGGGATCGACGGCTACAGCCTGCTGCTGGTCGCGCTCACGTGCCTGCTGGGCTTCATCGCCGTGCTTTCGAGCTGGAACGCGGTCGAGCACCGGCTGAAGGAGTATTACGCCAACTTTCTGATCCTCCAGGCGTCGATGCTGGGCGTCTTCCTGGCCCGCGACTTTCTGCTGTTCTTCGTCTTCTGGGAGTTGGGACTGATCCCGATGTACTTCATCATCGCGGTCTGGGGCGGCCCGCGCCGCGTCTATGCGGCCTTCAAGTTCATCGTGTATACGTTCATCGGCTCGGTGCTGATGTTCCTCGGCATCCTGGCACTGTACGCGGCGCATCACGCCCAGTTCGGGAATTACAGCTTCGCCATTCCCGACCTGCTGCGCACCAGCCTTCCAGCCTCGACGCAGTGGTGGGTCTTCTGGGCCTTCTTCGCCGGCTTCGCCGTGAAAGTGCCGATGTGGCCGCTGCACACCTGGCTTCCGGACGCGCACACGGAGGCGCCGACGGCGGGCTCGGTGATGCTGGCGAGCATCCTGCTGAAGATGGGCACCTACGGCTTCCTGCGTTTCTCGCTGCCGCTACTGCCGGACGCCTCGAAGGACCCGCGTATCGTGAACGTCATGGCGGTCCTCTCGATCGTCGCCATCGTTTACGGGGCACTGGTGTGCCTGATGCAGAAGGACTGGAAGAAGCTAATCGCGTACTCTTCGGTCAGCCACCTGGGCTTCTGCACGCTGGGCATCTTCGCGCTGAATCCGGCCGGCATCGCGGGATCGATGATCCAGCAGATCAATCACGGCATCTCGACCGGCATGCTCTTCCTGATCGTGGGCATCGTCTACGAGCGGCGGCACACGCGCGAGATTTCCGAGTACGGCGGCCTGCTAAAGGTCATGCCGCTGTTCACGATCGTCTTCTTCATCACCGCGCTCAGCTCGATGGGGATGCCGGCGCTGAACGGGTTCATCGGCGAGATCTCGATCCTGCAAGGCGCGTACCAGATGTCGCTCAACTGGGCGGTGTGGAGCGTGGTGGGAATCGCGCTGGGCGCGGCGTACCTGATCTGGCTCTTCCAGAGGACGATGCTGGGCGAGGTCGCGGAAAAGAACGCCGGCCTCAGGGACCTCTCGTGGCGCGAGATCGCGGTCTTTGCGCCGCTCGTGGTGCTGGCCTTCTGGATCGGGATTTACCCCAAGCCGATATTCACCGTGCTGGAGCGGCCGACCGCGCGGATTGTCGAGCGGGTGCGGCCGGGCTTCTACCCGGAAGGGCGCTCGCCGCGGGCGGCCCTTACCGATCGTTCCCCGAGAGATTCAGCGTGGTGATCCTGCGCTTGCGGACGTGGCTGGATCCGGCGATGACTCCGAACGCCGACCACGCCGCCCAAATGAGGAGCCCCAGCCAGGGCTGCTGGTCGCGCGGCGTCCTGGCGGGGCCGAAGACTTCCGAAGCGATGTAGATCAACACGCCGGGGACGAGCGCCAGGGCATAGGCTTCCACCCCGGAGAGTTTCCGCCTGCGGGCGATGAGGCCGGCCAGCACGCCGCAGAGACAGGCCAGCGGCCATTGAACGGCGTGCAGGACGGTCATCATAGTAGTCCAACGGGACAAGCTGAAGCTTGTCCTACACCTTGACGGCGGGCGCCAGGTCGCGGCTGGTGATTACCCGGTCGATCAGGCCGTAGTCGACCGCCTGCTCCGGGTCCATGATGTAATCGCGGTCCACATCGCGCCCCACCCGCTCCATGGGCTGGCCCGAGCAGTCCGCCAGGATTTCGTTCAGCATCTCCCGCATGCGCAGGATTTCCTTGGCGTAGATGTCGATATCCGTGGCCTGCCCGGCCAGGCCGCTCATGGACGGCTGGTGAATCAGGATTCTGGAGTGCGGCAGGCTATAGCGCTTGCCCTTGGTGCCGGCGGCCAGCAGCACCGCCCCCATGGACGCCGCCTGGCCCACGCAGATGGTGACAATGTCGGGCTCGACGAAGCGCATCGTGTCCAGGATCGCCAGTCCAGACGAAATCGAGCCGCCCGGCGAGTTGATGTAGAGCGAGATGTCCCGCTGGGGATCCTCGGCCGCCAAAAACAGCATCTGCGCGATGACCAGGTTGGCGACGTTGTCGTCGATCGGCGTGCCTAAAAAGATGATGTTCTCTTTGAGCAGCCGGGAATAGATGTCATACGCGCGTTCGCCCCGGGAGGTCTGCTCGACCACCATGGGGACGAGAACTGAATTGCCCATTCGGGTTCTCCCTCCGCGACCCGACTGAGCGGGCCGCCGTCAGCTCTTCTTGCTGCCGGCCGCGGCCACCTTCTTGCCTTTGCGGGGCTTTTCGAGCGCCTTCCGCTTCTCCGCCAGCGCCGTGGCCAGATCTTGGATCGTAGTCTTCTCTAAATAATCCATGATACGCGAACGGAGAGTCTTCCAGGAATCGTGCATGCCGCAAGGTGCGTCGTCGTTGCATTCGGAAAGCCCGCTGACGCACTTTTGGTAATCGGTCAGCCCGTCCAGCGCTTCGACAAGCTGGATGAGGCTGATGTCCTTGGACGGCGTGCGAAGGCAGAACCCGCCGGTCGGTCCCTTGCTGGACTTCAGCAGGCCCTTCCGCGCCAGTTGCTGCAGGATCTTCGCCAAAAAGTGGGCCGGAATGCCCTCTTGCTCGGCAATGTTCTTGACCATCGCGTACTTGCCTTCCGGAACCTGAGCCAGGTTCACGAAGGCGCGAATCGCGTATTCAGTCGACCGTGAATAGATCATCGTAGGTTGTTCTCCCCTTTGGACGCCCCCATCAGTACTCTTTTATCTTGAAAGATCTTAACGAAAAACGCAACAGGAATTTCAGAGTCCATCCCCTGGCAGGGTGGTTTTGGGGGGCGGCGGGGCAAAACCACCCGCCTCGAAGGTCATTGACCGCTTGCTTACGCGCGCGGTGCTGCCGTTCGCCCCGCAGCACCGAACCGCGACCGTAAGGGAGCGGGACCCGCCCCGGCCTACAGGCTGATGAACCCTTCGAGGTACTTCACGGCCTGGCCGGCGATCCGGACCCGGTCGCCGCCGTCATGGCAAAACAGCTCGCCGCCGCGAGCCGAGACCTGTAGGGCATGAAGGTCCTTCTTGCCCAGCCGCCTGGACCAGTAGGGCGCCAAGGCGCAGTGGGCGGAGCCGGTGACGGGGTCCTCCGGAACGCCGCTGGCCGGGGCAAAGAACCGGGAGACGAAATCGGCCTCGCGGCCCGGCGCCGTGACGCACACCGCGAAGTGCCCCACGGCCGCCAGGGCCTTCATATCGGGCGCAAGTGACCGGACGTCCTCCTCGGACTCGTAGACGGCCAGGTAGTCCCGCGTTTCCCAGAGTTCGCGGGGGGCCTTCCCGAGCGCGGCGGCCAGCGCCGGGTCGGGAGCGCAGGGCTCGGGCGGGCGGGCCGGGAAGTCCATGACCAGCAGGCCGTCCTGGCGCCGCACCGTCAGCTCGCCGCTGCGGGTCTCAAAGCGGACCGCCTCGGCTGCCGGCTCCAGAAACTCGAAAACCACGAAGGCCGAGGCCAGGGTGGCATGGCCGCACAGATCCACCTCGGTTGCGGGCGTGAACCAGCGCAGCTCGTAACCATCGCCGCGGCGCACGAAGAAGGCGGTCTCGGAGAGGTTGTTCTCGGCCGCGATGGCCTGCATGGTGGAGGCTTCCAGCCACTGGTCAAGCGGGCAGACGGCCGCAGGGTTGCCGGCAAACAGGCGGCCCGTGAAGGCGTCGATCTGGTAGAGAGGGAGTCTCACGATAGAACCAGTGTAGCCTTGCCCCTCGGCACGCGCCCGCGGTACGCTCGGTCTCATGCGGGTGTGGCTCTTGCTTTGCGTTTTGCTCCAGGCCCCGGCCCCGCGCCCGAACCTGAATGCCGGCGATATGGCCCCGGAGCTGACCCTGCCCTCCACGACCGGGGGCGACGTGAAGCTCTCCGATCTCCGGGGCAAGAAGGGCGTGGTGCTGGCGTTTGTTATCAAGGCCTTCACCGGCAGTTCGACTCAGGAAATGCAGGCATACCAGGCTGGCATCCAGAAGTTCGAGGAGAGCGGGTACCAGGTGTTTGGAATCGGCACGGACGATCTCGATTCGCTGAAACGCTGGGCGGCGGAGCTGAAGCTCACTTTTCCGCTGCTGAGCGATTCCGACGGGAAGGGCGCGCAGGCGTACGGCGTACTGATGGAGACGCACAAGCTGGCCTTCAGGACCACGTTCGTCATCGACCGCGACGGCCGGATTCAGTACGTCGAGAGGGGCGGCGCCGCCATCGACCCGAACGGCGCCATCACGGCGTGTTCGCAGCATTCGGCGGTGGGGCACTAGCCGCCTGTACCAGCCTTCGCACGGGGTCGAGGATCACGATGAGCAGCTCGACCTGAGGCTTCCTCGCACGGTCCAGAAGCTCCGGCCAGCCTGGAGGCGCGGACGAATCGAGGGCTTGGAGGCCGGCCGCGGCCACAACCGAGACGTCGCGCGAAACCGGTTCGATTTCGGCGGCCAGGGAGGACGCGCTGAAGACCGGCTTCAGCGCTTCGTACTGGTCTCGCCACGCGGTGAGCCGCTGGCGGACGCGCTCGCGCTGGGTCTGGTCGCCCGCCAACAGCGCATCCACTGCTTCCGAGAACTCACGCGCCGCGGCGCTTTCGGCCGGCGTGGCGTCCACCATGCGATTCAGCGGCCTCGACGACGTGTAATCCCGCGCTGCGTGGCGCCCATAACCCTTCACCGGCTCGAGGGCTGCGGCCAGCGTCCGGAGCGCGCCCGCGGGGCGGTCACCGGCGATGCGATCCAGCATCGGCCCCTGAACCGAGCGATGCGTCAGGCCTAGATACTCGAGCCGCACGCTGGCCGATTCCAGCCGGCGATACATGGAGCCGACATCGGTCACGTCGGGTGCGGACCAGAGGCGCTCGGCGATAGCGGCCATTCGCGGCCAGATCCGGAAATCGGCATTTTCGCTGTCGATCAACTCGGACCACTGGCAGGCTTCCCCGCCCAGGACGCGGGACTTCTCGGCGGCGCTTAGCCCGGCCGCTTCCCCGCCCAGCGGATCGATGCCGTAGTGGAAAGCCGCCGGCTGCATCAGGTCCAGGTAGTAGCCGTTCGAAAGGATCACCTGATGGCCCTGCCGCGCCGCGTCGGCGAGAACCCGCGAGTTGCGCCAGACCTGCACCACCGAGCTTTTGGCCAGCGCGGGGTCGAGGATTTCGTCCCAGCCGATCACCTTCTTGCCGTGCGCCATCACGATGGCGTGGACGCGTCGGCTGAAGTACGCCTGCAGGGCTTCGTTGGTCTTGAAGCCGTGCGCGCGCTTGAACCGGCGGATGCGAGGCGTGCGGTCCCAGTCCTTGCCGTTGACCTCGTCGCCGCCGGTGTGGAAATACTCATCGGGAAACAGCGCCGCCATTTCTCCGATGAAGGCGTCGAGGAACCGGAAGGTCGGTTCGCGGCTGGGGTCCATGCAGGGATCGAACACACCAAAACCGCGCTCGATGTGGTACGGTCCCGGCGCGCTGGCCAACTCGGGGTAGGCCGCGAACCAGGCCGTCGAGTGGCCTGGCATGTCGAACTCGGGCACCACGCGGATGCCGTGCTCGCGGGCGTAGGCGATGACGCGCCGGACCTGGTCCTGGGTGTAGTACAGGCCGTCGGAGGCCAGTTGCTGCAGCTTGGGAAAGCGGCGGCTCTCGACGCGAAAGCCCTGGTCGTCCGAGAGGTGCCAGTGAAGCACGTTGAGCTTCACGGCGGCCATGCCGTCGAGGTTGCGCTCGATCGCCTCCACGGGCAGGAAGTGGCGCGAGACGTCGATCATCAGGCCGCGCCAGGCGAAGCGCGGCTTATCCTCGATGCGCAGCGCCGGCACGGCAAACCCGCCCGGGCCGGGACCTACGAGCTGGAGGAAGGTCTCGATCCCGTGCAGCGCGCCGACAGGAGTGGCGGCTGCGATGCGCGCCTGTTGGGGAGTGACGTCGAGCCGGTAGGACTCGTCTTCGCGCGGCGATTGCACCCTTTCGCCCGGCCCCTGGCACTCAATCACCAGGGTCGCGGTGGCGGCGTCGCCCTGAGCGGGCGGGATCGGGATGCCGGTATGGCGGGTCAGCCGCGCGGGGAGGCGGGCGGCGGCGGCGGTGAGGCGTGGGTCGCGGTAGCCGGCCAGGGCGATACGGAAGGTCACATCGATGGCCAGCTTGCCGTCGCCCCAGGAAATCGACGCAGGCAGGGGCATGAGATCCGGGGCCGGGGTCGCTGCCGGGGCTCCAAGCGCAGCCGCGGCGAGGGCGGCGAGTGCTCTCATCATCCACACGATCTTCGCACGACGGGAACCCGCGGCTCGCTCATCGCCCTCCGGTCCGCTAGGCTCTGCGCAGCTAGCCTGCCTTGCCGGAAGCCAACCTATCCTCGCCGTGGATAACCCCGACGAAGCGCCCCCAATAGGACTTCAGGAACTCCAGAAGGAATTTCGCGCTGACGAAAGCGGCATAGTCGCCAAATGGCTCGTGCTGGTCCGTGTGGAGATGGTCCCCGAAGTCCTGAACTCCTTTTACGACGATGAAGGGAACCGGGGGGCACGCCAGCACCGCGGCACGAGCGATGCCATACGCCTCCATGTCGATTCCACGAAGCGCCCGATCCCTCGACTGGATGCCTTGAACGATGCTCTCGTTCGCCAGAACGCCGGCGCCCGATCCGATGTTTCCCGCGTGCGCTCGCAGCATGGTTGGAGGCTTCCCCGTGTTGCCACCTGGCCATGCGTCTTGCACCTTCCGAAGCGCCTCCTCATTCGTTTCCCAAAACTGCTCCAGGTCGCCGCCCAGGGTCGCGTTCATGGGAACGAAGTTGTAATCCGGCTGCGGTCCCTCCGGAAACAGCTTCCCGGAACCGTAATCGTACGCCTGCGCGGCTACGATCAGGTCACCGCGGCTGACATCTCCGCCGACGCCCGCGCAGATGCCTGTCATGGCTATAAGCTTCGGGCTCAAGGCGTGTATGGCCTGGGTGGTGAGCGTGGCGGCATCGACCATGCCCATGCGTCCCTGCTTGGCCTTTACGACGGTAATTTCATACCCGCAGAGTTCAGTCTTCGCAAAGGAATAGGAGAACTCCCGGTCCCCCGCATTGGACCAACTCAGGGGCCACGCCTTCCCCAGCTGTCTCAACTCCTCTTGAGTGGCAACCAGGATCACGATGTCTGCCCTCTCGGGTCCCTTGTTGTAAAGGGGAAACCGCGGGCCGGCTTCTTTGTTGTCTTCCGCCGTTCTCCGGTTCTGGTCTGGCACGACCGGCGTGACGTTCGCTCCGTCGCCTACGGAAGGGCCCGGCTGGCGGGAGCGCCAACCCGGCCTCGCCGCGATGCGGTCGATCTTGTCGAATAACGCCTTCTCGTCGTACTCACCCATGGCGCATGCCTCACGCGCCCGCGCCTTGCAGGCGTGCGCGGAGTCTTTCTTCGTACCGCTTCAATTCGGCTATCAGGCGGGCAATCAGCACGAGCCTTTGCTTGTAGTCTGGCGCCCCGTCAAGCTCCTTCAGCACAAGGTCGGCTTGTTCCGACTTTTGACTGAAAGATTTCGTAGTCAAAATGAAGCGGATCTTGGCCCACCGCTGCTGAGTCCGCTGGAAAGCCTCGCGAAACTCTTCGTTCGACATCTTCAGGCCTTCATCCAAATGGAAGTACGGCATTCTCCTGTCGATGAAGGTGAAGTAAAGGGCAAACACCTGCGCCTTTTTGTCGCGCAGCAATGGATTATGCAGAGTGTCCCAGAGCGAGCGGTAAAAGTCGTCCTCGCTGAGATTCTCCTTGAGCACCACGCCGAACATCTCGTCGACAAGGCTGCCGTACCTGTCCTTCAGCGCGTTCTTCTCGTCCTCCGAGATGGGAGCGCCCATGTCGAGCTCTTCGCTGCTCTCGTCGTCATCGAAATGCTCGGCCGCATGCCGCAGGACCAAGTGCTGCTGATCCTTCGGCGCTTGTTCGATGACTCCGAAAAGACCGTAACAGATATTGATCTTCTCGCCCCTGGCGGTGGCCAGAATCACGCTGACTCGCGTGCAGCACTCGTCCTTACTTAACTGCGGTTTTGCGTCGCCCATGATACGCTCCTCAGAGTCAATGCTGGTCCGGGTTCCCGGGCCCGGTGTTGGGGGTCTGGTCTCCTGGCGGCCGCGACGGCACGATCGGCAGCCAGGAGGCATGCGTCTGCTGGACGATCGTGGAAGCTCTTTCTGCCAGCAGTTTCTCCGGCGAATTCGTATCGCCGTATTCGGACAGACGAAACTTATACCGTGTTTCCTCATACTCCAGTTGGCGCTGGGCACTGCGGTAAAGCGTCCAGAGCCGCTGAGGATTGCGCAGCTGCAGCCAGGCGCTGGAAGCCGCCGCAAGTGTCGAAAGCACGGCGGGAAGGATCTTGCTGACCAGCTCGCCGTGCCCAAGCGTAATCAGCAGAGGCGCCGCGAGACTGCCTGAGATCGTCGCCCCGAACAGGAGCAGCGCCTCACGCTTCTTATGGCCGGCCTTTCGGTCGAAATGCGAAATCCAATTGCGACAATACTCGACTGCCGTCGTAGCAGGTACGCTGTCGCCTCCGAGACCGGCCGCGCCCTGCTCTTGCGTTAGAGGCCGCTGCATAAATGTCCGCTCTTTGACCGATAGTGTAGCATTTGCCATAGCGAACGCACCGGTCGGGGGCAACGGCGCTAGCGGGCTTCGCCCTGCATGCGCTTTTCGCGGCGGCAGCGGATCTGGCGGACGGCATAGATGCGGCGTCCCTGAGTCTCGAAATAGGTGCGCATCAGAATCTCGCCCAGCAGGCCGGTGCAGAACATCATCAGGCCGGCCAGCAGAAGCAATCCGCCCGCCATCATGAGCGGTCCGTGCTCGGTAGCGATGTCGTGTCCGCTGGTGAGTTTGTAAATCGCGAGCCAGCCGAGAATGCCGCCGCCGCAGACGGTGCTCGCCAGGCCCAGGTTGCCGAAGAAGTGCATGGGGCGGGTGAAGTAGCTCAGCAGGAACTTGATGGTGACGATGTCGAAAAGCACGTGCAGCGTCCGCCCGAGCCCGTAGTGCGAGCTGCCGCTGGGGCGGACGATGTTCTGAATCGGCACCTCGGCCACGCGCGCCCCGTAGAAGCTCGCCAGCGCGGGGATGAACCGGTGCAGCTCGCCGTACAGGTGAATGTCCTTTAGGATCTCGGCGCGGTAAGCCTTGAAGGTAGTGCCAAAGTCGTGGAGCTCGATGCCTGATAGCTTGGCCATCAGCCAGTTGGCGATTCGCGACGGCAGCTTCCGGGTCAGCGGGTTGTCGACGCGGACCTTGCGCCAGCCGCTGGCAATGTCATAACCCTCGTCGAGCTTGGCGAGCAGGGCGGGGATGTCTTCGGGCGCGTGCTGCAGATCGCCGTCCATCGAGACCACGATCTCGCCCGCGGCTTCGTGGAACCCGGCGGCCAGCGCCGCGGTCTGGCCGAAGTTCCTGCGCAACTGCATCACCTTCAGGTGCGCGTCGGTCTCGGCCAGGTTGGCCAGCAACTCGAAACTGTGGTCGGTCGAGGCGTCGTCGACAAAGACGATCTCGTAGGGCTGGCCGACGGCGGTCAGCACCGAAGTGAGCCGGTCATAGAGCGGCAGCAGCGCCGGCTCTTCGTTGTGGACCGGGATGACGACGGAGATCATGGCCTTGAGACCAGTGTAGCAGCCGACCAAAGGCGCTCGTTGCCCGTTGCCCGTTGCCCGTTGCGGCTGCGCACCGCACCGATCCCGGCAGCGAAGCTTACGAAGCCCGCGACAGGATCAACGGGCAACGAGCCACGAGCCACGAGCTGCTTACAGCGTCGTCGCGCCTTCGCCCAGTTTGACCGACAGCTTCACGGTGCGGCCGTTGCGGAAGACGGTCAGATCTATGCTGTCGCCGGGACGGTGGCGGCTGAGGGCGCGGGTCAGCGCGTCGCGGCTCTCCACGGCCCTGCCGTCCACGTTCATGATGAGATCCCCGCCCACCTCGATCTGGTACATGCCGACCACGACGGTGCGGCTGGCGCCCCGCAGACCGGCCTTTTCGGCGGGCGAGTCGGAATCGACGCGGACGATCAGCAGGCCGCCCTCGGCCGGCAGTTCGAGCGCCTCCGCCACTTCGCCCACCACGTACATCACCGCGACGCCCAGCCGCGGCGGCGCGAACCTTCCGCGGGCGGCGTATTCGTTGAGCATGACTTTGGCGCGGTTGATGGGCAAGGCGAAACCGATGCCGATGTTCGACCCCGGACCGTAAATCGCGGTGTTGATGCCGATCACGCTGCCGTGCGAATCGAGCAGCGGCCCGCCGCTATTGCCGGGGTTGATGGCGGCGTCGGTCTGGATCATGTTTTCGAGGGTGCGCCCGCTCTCGTCCCGCAGGCTGCGGCCGAGCGAGCTAATGACACCGGTGGTCAGCGTGCCTTCCAGGCCGAACGGGTTGCCGATGGCCAGCACTTTCTGGCCGACTTGCAGGGGATCGGAATCGCCCAGGCGCAGGAACGGCAGCTTCTTGCGCGGGCTGATCTGAATGAGCGCCACGTCGTTGGCGGCGTCGCGCGCCAGCACGCGGGCCTTGTATTTCGACTGGTCGGTCAGCGTAATCTCGAGTTCCTCCGCACCGGCGACCACGTGATTGTTGGTCAGTATCCGGCCACTGTCATCCACCAGGAAGCCCGAGCCGGTGCCCTGTTGCGGCGTGATTTCCAGGAACCAGTTGCGGCGGTAGACGGTGCTGGTGATGTTCACCACCGCCGTGTGCGAGCCGTGGTAGATCTCGATGTTGTTGGTCTCGTCGGTCCCGAGGCCGGCCGAGTGGGCGACGTCCGGACCGGACCAGATCGGCCCCGAGGGCGCCGCGCCGAAGTGGAACGGGCTCCAGCGCGCAACCGATGTGACATAGACGAATGCAGCCACGAGCAACGTGGCCAGGAACAGGCTCCGTAGTCTCATTGCGAAACGCTCCTCGAAGGCGCCGGGGTCCGGCCGAGCGCCCGATAGACCTCCCTAACCTGCCGCAAGGTGTCTTCTTTCTGGCCCGAAGTGTCGATGACGTAATCGGCGTACTTCCGTTTCTCCTCGAGCGGCATCTGGCGCTCGATCCGCGCCAGCGCCTTCTCGCGAGAAAGCCCGCGGCCGATAGCGCGCTCGATCTGCTGCTCGGGCGTGGCGACCGCCAGGACGATCTTGTCGAACCGCTTGTAGCTGCCCGTTTCGATCAGAATTGCCGCTTCCATCACCGCAATGCCGCCGGGATCCCGGGCTGCGATCTCCTGTAGGATCTCCTCCTCGCGCCGGATCACAGGCGGGTGCACCAGGCTGTTCAGCTTGGCTAGGCGGTCCGGCCGGTCGAACACCTCGGCCGCCAGCCGGGACCGGTCGATGGCGCCGTCCGGCGCCAGCACGCCCGGGCCGAACTCGCGGACCACGGCATCGTACGCCTCCGCGCCCGGCATCAGAACCTCGTGACCAAGCTGGTCGGCTTCGATGAGGTGACAGCCCAGGTCCGCCAGCGCCCGCCCCACGAAGCTCTTGCCGGAGGCCAATCCGCCCGTCAGCCCTACGCGGAGCATGCCTTCCCAAGCTTCCGTTCCGCGGCTTCGATGGTGTTCACCATGAGCATGGCGATCGTGAGCGGCCCCACGCCGCCTGGCACGGGCGTATAGGCGCCGGCCCTCTCCACCACGTCGATGGGATCGACATCGCCCACCAGCAGGCTGCCCTTGCGATCGAACTCCTCCAACTTCGCGGCCGAGTTCCGGAAAATGCGCGCGGCTTCCTCACGGCTCGAGATGCGGTTGGTGCCGACGTCGATCACGGTCGCTCCCGGCTTGATGAAATCGCGCGTGATCAGAGCCGGCCGGCCCATCGCCGCCACCAGAATGTCGGCGCGGGCGCAGACCTCGGCCAGGTTGGGCGTGCGCGAGTGGCAGATGGTCACCGTCGCGTGCTGATGCATCAGCAGCAGGGCGACGGGCTTGCCCACCAAGTCGCTCCGGCCGACGACCACCGCGTGCCGGCCGCAGATGGGGATCTCGTACCTCCTCAACAACTCCATGATCCCGGCCGGCGTGCACGGGCGCGGACCCGGCAGGTTGGCCGCGAGGCGGCCCAGATTCAAGGGATGCAGGCCGTCGACGTCCTTGTCGGGCGAGACCGCGAGCTGCACTTTCTTGGGGTCCATTTGCGGCGGCAGGGGAAGCTGCGGCAGGATGCCGTCAATCTCCGGCCGCTGGTTCAGAGCTTCGACCAGCTCGACGACTTCTTCAGTGGTCGCGGTCGAAGGAGGCGTCAGCTTCTCGCTGTAAATGCCGAGCGTCTGGCAGGCCTTGATCTTGTTGCGTACATAGATCTCCGAGGCCGGGTTGTTCCCCACCAGAATCACCGCCAGGCCAGGCGGGTGGCGCGCCGCTTTGAGCGCCTCCACGCGCGACAGGCACTCGGCCAGTATCTCGTCGCGAACCCGATTCCCGTGCAGGAGCGTAGCCATTCAATAGGAAGGATAACATCGGTAGTCGATGGCCGATGGCTGATGGCTGTTTGTGTCGTCATGGACTGGATTTGACCTGACCCAAGGAGCGCTACATGAGACTCACCTTCGCAGCCGCGGCGTTTTCGCTCGTGGCGCCGCTTGCCTTCTCCCAGTCCAACGCTGGAGCAGCCGGCCACTGGGAAGGCTCTATCTCGGTGCCCGGCCACGAGCTCAACATCGTGGTGGACCTCGCTCGCGGCGAGAAAGACGCGTGGAAGGGGACCATCGCCATCCCCGAGCAGAATCTCAAAGGCTTTCCGCTCTCTTCGATCAGCGTTGTGAACACGGCTGTGAAATTCGCCATGAACGGCGTTCCAGGCCAGCCCGCCTTCGATGGCAAGCTGGCTCCCGGCGGGCAGTCCATCTCCGGCAGCTTCACGCAGGGCGGCGGCACGATACCGTTCAGCATGAAGCGCACGGGAGAGGCTCAGATTGAGGAAGTCGCCAAGAGCACCAATGTCGCCAAGGCGTTTGAAGGCGCCTGGGAGGGAACGCTCGATACCGGCAGCACCCAGCTCCGCCTGGTGCTCAAGCTGGCGAACCAGCCGGACGGCGCGGCCACGGGCACGCTGACCAGCGTCGATCAGGGCGGGGCCGTGATTCCCATCGCCGTCATCACCCAGAAGGGCTCCGAGCTGAAGCTGGAAGTTCCGTCCGTCGGTGGCAGTTTCACGGGCGAAATCAGCAAGGATGCGGCGACGGTCGCGGGCACCTGGACCCAGGGAATGGGCGCCTTGCCGCTGACCTTCCACCGGCCCGCGGCGGGGCAGTAGCGTGACTCCGACGCCGATCCAGTTAACAGAAGACGAGTCGAAGGCTCTCCGGCAGCTCTCAGCGGTCACAGGCAGGTCCGTCGCCGAGTTGATCCGGAGCGCAATCGATCAGTACCTTGCCGGGAAAACAGGAGACCGCGTTGAGCGCGCCATTCGGGTAGCTGGCATGTTCTCGTCGGGGAGCCCGGACGCAAGCGCCAATCACGACTGGTACTTGGCCGAAGCGTTTGAAAGATGATGTGGTGCCGGGAGAGGGGGTCGAACCCTCATGCTCAGTGAAGAGCGCCGGATTTTGAGTCCGGTACGTCTGCCAATTCCGTCATCCCGGCGCAGGCAGTTTCATTGGCTATCGTAGCACGCGACGCTCCGTGGGCTACAATCTCTCCATGCGTGAAATCGCGGCTGAACTGTCGGGGATTGTCGAGCGGGCGGCGCGCCTCCTGCGGGAAACCAGCGACCAGGAGGCCAGCGCTCCGGCGCTGCCGGGCGGCTGGTCCCGGAAGCAGGCGATCGGCCATCTGATCGATTCGGCGTCCAACAACCACCAGCGTTTTGTGCGCGCGGCCCTGGCGGGCAGCCTGGTCTGGCCGGGCTACGACCAGAATGGCTGTGTCAGCATCCAGGCGTTTCAGGAAGCGCCCTGGCCGATGCTGCTGGACGTCTGGGAAGCGCTGAACCGCCTGCTCGCTCACGTGCTGGAGCATTTGCCGCCCGAGTCGGCCGCCGCGTCGTGCCGCATCGGGGAGCATGAACCCGTCCCGCTCGCGCAGCTCGCCCGGCAGTACATGGAGCACATGCTGCACCACCTGGATCAGCTAGGCATTCCGCGCTGATTCGCTCGCGAGTTGCCGCTTCCAGGCCTCTAGAATGGCTACCGTGGCGGTGGCGCCGATGCGGGAGCAGCCCACTTTGTAGGCTTCCAGAACGCCTTCGAGCGTGCGAACGCCTCCCGCCGCCTTGATGCGGACGTTGGGGCCGGCGTGGGCGCGCATGAGCTTGAGATCCTCGATGGTAGCGCCGGACGGAGCGTAGCCCGTCGAGGTCTTCACGAAATCCGCGCCCGCATTGGTGGCAATGCGGCACGCGACGATTTTCAACTCATCGGTGAGGTAGGCGTTTTCGAGAATCACTTTCAGCAGCGCGCCGCCTTCGTGACACGCCGCGGCCGCCTGCGCGAGCTCGGTCTCCACGTACTCGAACTGGCGCGAGATGAGCCTGCCGATGTTGAGAACCATGTCGACCTCGCAAGCGCCCCGGCGCAGCAGGTCGCGGACTTCGTAAAGCTTGGCGGCGGTGGTGGCCGATCCGTGCGGGAAACCCGCCACGGTGCTCACTCCAATTCCGCTGCCTTCCATGGCACGCACCGCCGTGTCGACGTCGCACGGGCGCACGGTCACGGTCGCCACCTTATACTCACGGGCGACGCGGCAGCCTTCGAGAACCTGCGCATCCGGCAGCTCCGGCCGCAGTAGCGAGTGGTCGATCAACTTCGACACATCCTCGAAAGTCGCCAGCGGCGGGCGGGTGTGCTCGGTGCTCATGCTCGAAGCTCCTGTTACTGCTTCTTCCGATGGGGCGCGGCGGCAGTGACCGTCAGGCCCATGCTCGCCAACTGGGCCTTGGCCTTGGCGGCCAGGTCCGAACGCGGAGCCCGGGCGTAGACCGCGCGGAACTCGTTGGCGGCCTTGGTGCGCTCGCCCATCTGGAAAAGGGTCCGCCCCTTCATGTACATGGCGTCCAGCGTCTTGTTGTTGTCCGGGAAGCGCTCGAGCACCGCATCGAACGCCTGGAGCGCGTTCTCGTAATCCTTCCGGGTGTAATAGATCTCGCCGACGTAATACTGCGCGTTGGGCGCCATCTCGGAGCTGCCATAGAACGTCAGGTAGTCGCTGTACTCCTTCTGCGCGATGTCGTAATTGCCGCTGTCCTTGTCGCGCATGGCGTTGGCGTAGAGCGACTCGGAGGTGACGCCCGCCGGCGGAGCGGCGGAGGCGCCTGGTGTACCGCCGGCCGGTGCGGGCGGAGCGGGCGGCGCCGAGATGACCTTCACGGTATTGTTCAGGTCGATCAGGCCCTGCTGAAGCTTGGCGAGCTTCGAGGTGACGTCGTCCAGAGAGACGCGCATGGACTGGAATTCGTTGGCCATGGAATCGACCTTAGTCCCGACGGACGCCACCGGGCTGGACAGGCTCTTGTCGAGGAGGGCGATGTTGGTGTTCACCTTGTTGATGCTGTCGATCGCCTGCTGCAACAGGGCCGTGATCTTGCCCATATTCTCGCTGTCGGATTGTTGCAGGCTGCGCACTTGGTCCTGAAGCGCGGCGACGTCGCGCTGCAAATCGACAAACTCTCTCTTCTGAGCGAAAGTGAGACAGGGAAGCAGACACAGAACGAACAAGCCAAGCGCTAAGGAACGCATTTCGAGATCCTCCTAGGGAAAACCGGGGACAGGGTATGCTGTCCCCGGTTTTGCGGCCGGCTTATTGAGCCGCCGCGAAATGGTCGTGCCGGTTCTTTTGGTAGCACTCCTCATTGGACTCGGTGCACACCGGCCGCTCCTTGCCATAGCTGACTGTCTTCAGCTTGTCGGCGGGAACGCCCAACTGCACCAGGAAGTCCTTAGCGGCCGTGGCGCGGCGGTCGCCCAGACCGATGTTGTATTCGGCAGATCCGCGTTCGTCGCAATTGCCTTCGATCTGCACGACCGCGTCGGGAATCTCCGTAAAGATCTGCTTCAGCGACTCCGCGTCGTGGGTCAGAGCGGCCCGGGCGTCATCGCGAATATCGCTCTTGTCGTAGTCGAAGTAGGCGTCCTGCACCTCGCTCGAAAGAAGCTCGCTGAGAGTCTTCTTGGGCGCCGGCGTCGGCGTGGACGGTGGCGGCGGCGGCGCGGTCACGGTCACGGTGGCCGTGGCGGTGTCGCTCCCTCCCGGGCCGCTGGCGGTCAAGGTATAGGTCGTCGTATCGGTTGGCGAAACCTGG